>Ga0247778_1000391_pt1 | contig 62399 bp, 63 predicted proteins | sample UWRJL049202B5_FD_179939 | JGI IMG/M metagenome (GOLD analysis project Ga0247778, IMG submission 179939) | Plant litter microbial communities from Arlington Agricultural Research Station in Wisconsin, United States - UWRJ-L049-202B-5 | ecosystem: Environmental > Terrestrial > Plant litter >... | reverse complement strand
ATTATTAATCTATACCAATTTCGACTCAAATTTAACTTTAAATAATATAAATTTTTTTAATCGAATATTTTTTTAATTTTTATTTTTTTAAATTTATTACTAGTTTTGTTAATTTTATTATAATATTAAAAATTAATTGAAAAAATAAAAAATAATAATAAATAATTTTTTTGTAAATAATAAATTTAAAAAATAATAACAAATAATTTTTTTATAAATAACGAATTTTTGAGAATCGATATTTAATAATAAAAATTTATTTATTAAAATTTTATTAAAATTGGAAAATTTAGGAATATCGAATTAAATATTTAAAATTAGGACAAATATGTCAAAAATAATCTATAATTCTAATTAAAAATTATTATTAATATCAATATTATAAATTAGAATTGTTATAAAAAATATATACTAACATAAACAATTATTTGGGGTGGAATCCCTACTTCGAGATTCAAAAAAATATTTTCCTCCCAAAAAACCACCATATATTCACAAGAATATTCGTCTAATACCTAAGCACACAGAGAATCCTTTTGGAACACGTAAGTTTACATCCCAGCAGACACCCTGGACCCAACCGCAAGTATTCAAGCCACAGTCCTCCTCCTCAAAACAATCTTCTGGTGCATATCTGGATGCACCTCAGTATCATACCTCACAGTCGCCGGCCTCTCCCCTTGCCCCCCAGGAAACTCAATCTCAAACTCGCACAACAACTTCGCCAAAACCAGCTTTATCATAACAGCAGCATACCACCGTCCCGGACAAGTGAACCTGCCACTCCCCCACGAAAGATTCCCGGGCTCGATACCCGTATAGTCTTGCTGCGTATTCGTGGACTCATCGTCTGGACGAAAGAACCGGAGTCCGTCGAAGGCCTCGGGGTGTGAGTAATAGGTTGGGTCGCGAGCCATGGGACCGCCGGGCATGGTGATTGAGGTTCCGTGGGGGAGGATGGTGTTGTTGGAGAGGGTGATGGGTGAGGTTACTTTGCGGTCGAATCCCACTTCATGATCGTCAGTGATATAGCCGTGTTGGAATATTAAAGCAATACACTTACGGAAAGTAGACTGATTAATCCTCTGACTTTCTTTCAGAAAACTATCAAGCTTTCTCAATTTCTTGATAGTCTCAGATGTCCACTTCCCGTTGCCATGCGCGAGAGCTGCTTGGGCTTCCGATCGCAGGGGCTCGATGTATTGTGGCATGGCGCAGAGATCATATACCGCGTGTGTCAGGGCCATGGATGATGTGTGGAGCTGAAATGTCACAATATCACACCGTCAGCCAAGAAACACCTACACCTGGGGCTAGATATGACCTACAGCAGCTGCTGTCAACAGCAAAAGTCTAGCAGCAACGCTCTCTGGATCTTTATCTTTCCCACTTTCAATAAGCAGTTTCATGACACTAGGTTCCTCCTTCACTTCAACTTTCTCGGATTGAGGAAACAGGAGCTTGCGAACCGCTGCGCGTTGACGGAAGATGCGATTTCGGAATGGGATCAGAGGTGCAATGAAGCGTCGGAGGAAAGACGGAAAGGGCAGCAAGATGAACTTGGTGATTTCAACGTCGATTGGAAGATTTGTTACCGCGTTTGTCCAGGTTGGGTTGCGGCAGTATGCGCTGCCGACGAAGACTCTGGAGGAAATGCGTTGGACGAATGAGAATAAGAGCTCGTAGGCTGTGACGACTTTTGAGCCTGAGATATGCCCAAAATTCTCTTCCATTACTGCATCGAGTTCCTGGGACATCAAAGGGAGAAACACCGCTGTTCAATTAGCGTTCAGAGTATTCTTTCATCATTTTTATGCAGACATAACTCACGCAAGTTTCTCGTCAAAGGCCCTCTACAAATATCAGAAGTCAGATGGTCTTTCAAAAGAATATCAACACTGCTATACTGTCCCATCACACTATCCACCAAGGCAGCGGTCGAGCTCAATTTAGACTCGGGAAGCATATTGAGCTCATTTAGAAACTTGGAGGCCAGCACGACTGTATCGCCCATCAGAGTTTGTATGACATGGTTTTCATCTTTGGACTGTTGAACGCGGTTAGTCGATACATGTGTAACCGTGGAATCAGTTTTTGCCATACTTGTTCATATGTCTGGATAATGTCGTCGTGGCCATGTTGGTACCATTTCCATACTGCCCACCAGGTGCGGAGGCCGAACGGACCCGGGTTGGTCCCAACTCTGGGCAAATTGACATTGGGCTGAGAAACACTCTGGATGGTTGATGCGATGAGCCACGCCCCTCCGACGAGAAGGATGGCCTCAAGCAACATAATGGTTGTGAGAAAGAGTAAACCGTTGTAAGAAGTCAGATCAATGCATCGGCCCAGGGGTGTTTATTAGCGAGCTGCGCCGCCGGCATCTGTGGGGGACATTGGGCGCAAATTAGACTAGGATCGGCCGCCGACATCGAAGTTGATCACATACAAAGAGCTTTCAGGGGTCACTCGCCATAATGGGGTATATTAAGTCGTCATATCATAATCCGCCGTAATCCTTCTGTTCCACCAAGGACCCTTCTCCCAGTAACGGCACATCGTCCCTTTCCATTCTCCCATTTCCCTTCCTTTCCTTTCATAAACTCCTCTTGCTTGTCGTGGTTTCCCTCCACCCATCTATGTATACAAGTGTAGCAAAATACAAATCCTGTTTGGCAAGCAGTTGCTGTTGTGACTTCCTGCTCGCAGATGGGACATAGTTCTGAGTCTTCCGGTATTGGGACAGTGTAGATTGGAAGTAAAGATGCTGCTGCGATCGGCGGGTTCTTGAGCTCTCTCTCCTCGGTTTCCTTTTCTTCTGAGCCCTCGGCCTTTTTCTGGCCCGCAGGCCCAAACCGTGTCGACAATGTCGACAGGCCAGAGATAACAGGTGGTGGTAACTCGATCCCCTCCGCCGCCTTTCTCGATAACTGCCTTGCGAAATCCGAAGCATGCCACCACTCCAAGAACTTCAATGCAAATATGCTCGTCGGCAGTAAAATCTTCAAGCTCCCCAGCAGCTTATCCCCCATGACTCTTGGACTGAAAATACTATTCACTCCCAAATTGCCTCCCTTGGCCCCAGCTTTTGGTTCGCTCAACGCAGCAATCGCCTTATAATCCTCCTGCCCCAACCTCCTCATCCGCGTCCCAATCATCCACAAGAACGGGTTATGAAACCTGCTATTATCAAACAGATATGCCACATTGAACACCAGTATTGCAAAATAATACGCAGCATTGACACTCGGATAGACATTCCTCAAGAACCACCGGTAATAATATAGTATCCTCTGCCGTAGCGTCGGATTCGCAGGCATCCGGTTATAATTCCCACCCAACAACGCCCTCGGCGCATTGATCTCGTAACTCTCATCCAGCTTCCTCTTCAAATACGGTATCCCCACCATAACCGCCAAATTCTTCCATATATCCCCAGTACTCAGCTTCAACGCCTCCCGCACATGCGCCGGCGCGCCTATATTCGCGCGTGTGATTTCGCCCACCGATAACGCCTTCTCGCGCTTCAAGCCATAGAAATTCTCCGTGAAGCCCCCGCCGTGTGTTTTTAGGTAGTGCCGCTCGACTAGCAGCATTAGAAGCGCATAGAGCTCATCGAAGGAGTTGAGGACGCGTAGCAGGTAGCGCGGATGCCGGTGCGTGGCGACTGTAAGGAGGTAGCGCAGGGAGGGAGGGAGGAGGGCGCTGAGTTGGGCTTCGGAGAGGAGTTCGAAGAGGGAGGGTTTTTGGTCGTCGAGGGGCGAGTTGAGGGCGGTGAGGAACTCCATTTTGGCGAGTGGCGGAGTTCATGAGATATTGTTTGGAGGTTGAAGGTGAGAGTTGAGGTTGTGATGTTGACGAGGCTGCAGCCGTTTGAGCCGAGGCAAAAACTTGCACGTGATTAGGCCCCCTTTTACTTCCGGTAATTTTGTGTTAGCTTTGCTTTTGGGTTATTGACTGGCGTTTTATGGGGGTTTATCATCAATAAACATGTTTTTGCGATATAATATGCTCATAGGATGTTGTGATTGGCCCCCTCTGAAGTCATACCCCAGGGAGGGGTACAATGTGGCGCAGCACAGCGCTTTCTCAACGTCAAGACCTCGCTTTTCAAGAAATTCTTTGTCTTTGCATCTCTAATTAGCATTTTGTGTTCTTGTATTAATATTATGGTTCTAATATTATTCAATCATTACACTGATTGAAGATGCTTTCTTTGTCGATGCAGAGCGAATCGAGCTTTCCGCATGGATCGAAGCCCCGATGTTGTTCGTCATGGAGAGTCCTACCTACGTTGCTTTTCACTGCGGTCTTCCTGTTCTACTTTTACAAAAATTCTTGTCTATCTCGTAATATTCAAACTGAAAGGCCTATAGCCGGAATAATTCAAACACCAATCGAGCATTTCAACAGTTCCGACGATCGAACATTCGGCAACCGGTACTGGATGAATGATACCCACTACGAACAAGGCGGGCCCATATTCTTCTATGATGCCGGCGAAGCGGGCATTCAATCTGGTGGAGGCCCATTGAGAGGCAATCGATTCTTTGCGCCATTAGAACTTGCCCGAAAATACCATGGCATCGCCATAATGTGGGAACATCGATTCTATGGCGCCAGTCAACCATTCCCTATAAACGAATCGACGGGCTATCCGCTCATTGGACACGAGGCGTACACATTCCTAACCATCGAGCAGGCTCTTGAAGATGCTGTGTACTTTGCTGTCAACTTCAATCCACCAGGCTATAGCGAAGATGAGTCTAGGAGTTTGAGATCAAATTCGACACCTTGGATATGGATTGGTGGAAGTTATCCCGGGGAACGAGCCGCCATCATTCGTCTCCGAAACCCGGAGGTCTTCTTCGCTGGCTGGGCATCAAGTGCACCCGTAGAGACAAGTATCAATGGCTCCGTATACTTCAACCCCATCCACGAAAGTCTCCCTCATAATTGTTCAGCGGATGCTCACGCGGCTGTCAAGTTCGCTGACGACACCCTTATGTCTGGGACCGAAGAAGAAATCGCAATCCTCAAACGAGCAGCGTTTTTCGCTCTGATTGCGACCCCGGACCACAAAGATCTGTTTAACAATCTTCGTATCCAGAAACCATGGACTCCAGATGGGTTGAAAGAATGGCAAGTAGCCACAATTCTCATCTACGCCTTCGAATCTCAACTCTGGTTCCAAACCGCGGGCTACGAAGGAGCTCTCGCACCATTCTGCAACCATTTCGAAACTTGGAACCCAGACTTTTTCCACGGCTTCAACACGTCTTCTCCTCCCTCCGCTCTATACCACAACCCCGATGACGCGATACCAACCGACGAGGGCATAGCAGCAACCTACGGCGTCGAAAAGGCATTCTACGCCTTCCTATACGCAAGCATCCGAAAACGACGAGACGGCCAAGGCCAACGTCCAGGCTGGCGTGACCAAACTGATCTCATGTCATGGACCTGGCAACTCTGCTCCGAAAACGGTAAATTCCAAATGTCGGACTACAACGCGAATCCTGATACGTATATAATCTCTAGATTCTACGACATCCGCGTCCTGCAAGAAGGGCTCTGTAAAGTCTTTCACCCCTATGCACCAGATGTCCCAAATATAAAGTCACTAAAGAAGTACGGAGGATGGAATATGCAGCCTACGAACGTGATGTGGACGAATGGTGAAATGGATCCTTGGCGTACAATGGGTGTTCATGCTGAGAGGAACAGTGGGAGTAATCCCGATGCTATTGATAGACCGAGAACAACGAAAGTTCCGAGATGCAATGAGAAGCCGAAAGGAGAACAAGTCTTTGGATTGGTTTATGAAGGTGCGGTGCATTGTCAGGATCTGATGAGGCCTTGGGACTTGAAGAAGAAACCTGTGGGGAATGGGAGGGGAATGCCGACGAATGAGGGGATGGATTTATTCAGCAGGGCATTGGATGCTTGGTTGCCTTGTTTTGAGGGCAAGGGAAGGGACGATCTCTGATGTTGCACATGTCATTGTCCATCTCCCTCGACAATTAAACAGTTTCGGCGTTTCCTCGACGCTCTTAAGCATGGCATGAAAACGACGAGATTGACAGCTTTCCGTCTTAAGCCATAGCGATCATGCGCTGAAATTATAGCGACCAGAGCAATGGAAGCGATCCCTACGTAGCCACAATCTCATTCACTGCCGAAGTATGCGGGTCAGCCCGTCGTACAGTAGCGGGGTAACGTGCATTATCAGTAGGCAGTATTTGAGGCTGTGCCATTGCGGCTGAGCGTGGAAGAACATCGCACCTTTTCTATCTTCTCCGTGGTGAACCTCTTCACGTCTCTCGGATCACTCGAGGTTCTCTCTCTGACTTCTTCATCGTCGATGCCATACAATGTCGTTTGGGTTCGCGATTGGAGACTTCATCGCAGTCGCGAAACTTGCCTCAGATGTCGTTTCCGGCGCTCGCAAAGCTTGTGGAGCTCACGATGACCTTACAAGAGAAGTGACGAGCCTGCACATTGTGCTACGACAGCTCGAACGGGAAGTCGCGAAGCCGAATTCCATACTCAAATCCGACCATGCGGAGCGAAAAGCTGAGCTTGCAACGTTGATCGAGCACTGCTACAAGGTTCTCGAAGTGCTGGATACTATATTGGAGAAATACAATGGCTTGTCTGAAGAGAAGAGGAAAGCGACAAAACTTTGGAAGAGAGTACAATTTGGGAATGGGGAAATGCAGGATCTAAGCAAAATCAGGCTGGAGTTGGCTACACATACGAACGTTCTTACGATGTTTTTGAACGTATTAGCCGTTAGGTCCCTAGGAAAGGTGGAGGGGGAGATGATCAGTCAGTCGGATGAGCTAAGAGCTATGCGACGATCGGTTGATTGGGTTGCCGCCTCTCTGGAAGCTAATTCAGGGCACAAAGAGGGGTCCATTCTGACATCTTATACCAACGACGACAAGGCGTTCTGGAAAGAGTTCCGTCGGGAATTAGTCAAGGAAGGTTATTCAAGCAGGGTGCTGAAGAAGCATAAGGCCCTTATTCGAGATTATGTGAAAGAGCTAGGGGATCGTGGTGCCCTTGACGATTTGCCACCAGCCGAATGTGAAGGTGTCGCCGAGACCGAAGATCCAAGGACGATATCGTGCTCCCTTCCACCCCCAGAAAATCCACATGATCTATCACAGCTAGCCACAGAGGCAATAATTAGTCCCATTTCAGGAGCATCTTTTGTGTTGAATACAAAACCTGCTGCGAAAATAGACCAAGATATCACGGAGCGTCGGAATGACACATCATCTAGCTCTGGACCTGTCCCCGATTCCGATCTCGCTGAAGAGAAAATTGAGAGCGGCCGGGTTACGCCACTATCTCCAAGTGGACTTGTGCCAAGCATGACTGGAGGCAAAGAGAGCGTTGCTGACCTGGCCTATGCCGATGGTACCTCTGGTATGAGAGATGATTTGCCAGCGGAAGTTCCGCCAGGGATAACAGAAGAAGGAACCGTACTACGGTTCCTTGAAGAACTACCGGCAAATGACACTGAGCAGCAGAGTACGATGTCCGGACGAACAGAGGACATAGAAGCCTCTTACGTTTCGACTTATTGGATATTTGATCTATACACCCCGTATCAACGCTTTTACCGCACCAAAGGCCCTGAAAGGACTTTCGAAGCTTCCGCGCAAAATGCCGACAGCTCACCCACCAAAATCTGCGTTCTCTCCCACAACTGTCTTTATGAAATCAATGAGATAACCCTGGACAAAACTAAGAATGAATATATTCATTCCGATTCAGCTTCTTCTCCAGACCTGGGGCCATTGGATAATTACCCTATCCATACACACTCTGATGGAGATTTCTGGATATCTCCAAAAACAGAGGGTGGGATAATCGACTTCGTCCACTCTCAAATTTCTGGATACGGGGCTGATGAGCCCCGTGCTAGGGCAGAATGTGTACACGATGGCAAGATATTTGTGGTCCCGGGCCCTGGAGATGCATTTTATGCAGGTCGACGACCTTCTTTTGCGTACAATAACTTGGGAGAGCGGATCGCCGTCAGTGGACCACGTTCCAATCTAATTGCAAACGGCAAAGTGTCCAAACCTGCTTATCTCCTCTCAACAAACCCCTGGGAAGACAAAAATTATCGACCTGGTATTGAATGGCCTAGCAGCCCCTCAAAAGACCAATTCGGTGGATTTATAGATTTCCTATTGGACGGGAAAGTCTATCGCCAGTATGGCAGCCAGGTCTTGCACTCGAGTCCTCATAAACAAAACTCCTTGCCATCTATCACGTCGGTTAGAGATCTAGGATCTGCGGAGACGAACTATGCCAGCTCATATATTGAAACAGTGCGACTAACTTTGCTTTCCATTTATCCTCCTGGCACGCCATCTCCACTGTCGAGACTTCGAGTGCTTCCGGTTATGTCCATGGCCTCCAATGCGGATCTTCACAAACATGGTATTGATGGGAGCTATTTATTCTCCAACTGGAGCTCGACCTTAGCGCACGTGACCCTTTTTGGCAGTGTTCTGGACTTTTTTTGTTTGGGCAAATGGATCTACGATTGGGTTGTCTCTCACGATGGAGTAGCAAATTCTCTTCCCAGTACAGCTGATACAGCTGGGAAATTATGGGTCCTCTTAACCGATGTCTCATTTTCGGCGAAACAAGCAGAACTTTACTTGAAGCGCCCATATTGGAGTGACCGCACCCGCCAAAATATAACAGAATTACGACAAGAGGCCAAGCGCCTGGTGGATTACTTCAAGTTTTTGGTACAAAATTGCGAAGATTTATGTGGGAAAACAAAGAGAGAGCGGGAAAATGACTGGAAGTGTGGGCGATTTAAAAATGCTAGAGAAGCACGCCAGGTGTATGTATATTTTGTCTCCTTGATGGTGCACCCTGATCAAAGGGCATCAAAGGCCACTATGACATGGTTGAAGCAAGCACAAGAATACATGACGTGGTTTGTTGGAAGTAATCCTGGCTATGTACCAGTAGAACGGAACACAAAGGTTGTGCGGTTCATTTTGCCATCAGGAGAAACTTGAGATCGAGGAATCTCAAGCATGCTGATCCGCAAATTCCCAAATTCCTTCGTCGCTATGTAGCTACCCTATCTTCTCAAATCAACGAGTCTGAACTCGACAACATTGAAAAACTGGCCCGAAGACGAGATGGAGAAGAGTCCTTTACACGCATGCGAACGACTGGAAGGACGCCCGAGTCTCCATATCCGATATCCGCAAAGCTTGACGCCATTTGCTACGACGCTTCGAAAAGGAAAACTACCCCGCATTTATCCCCAGATCTATTCGCAATCAGACACTTTGTTGAAGATCAGCAATCAGTTCCGACGAAAGAATATGACCTCAACATATCTTCATACGGTTATCACTCTGTCCTGCTTAAGGCCGTTTGCATATCAGGATCATACTCAGTTTTTGGGATGAATGCCAATCTATGCTGGTTCACCTTGAACTGATAGGGAAATGGGACCGATCTTGCAACAAGAGATAGAGATGCGATCGAAGCAGGTCCTCTATTGAATCAGTGGACAATCAAATAGAGTCTGAGATGTATTGTGAAGGATTTATATTTGGGTATTAAAGCTACGTTGGTAACTTAAGATCTCCAACAGTTCGAGGATAATACCCGAAATGAATCACCTGAGGAAGGAGAACTGGTGAACCATAGAGGTCTTTGCGAAGACTTCGAATACGTTCCTGTCATCTCACAACACCCAATTGACATTCAACTGATGTAAGGGTACCCTACAATTATTCGTCTTCATTGACTATGATGCCATTTCATACGGTCAACGCCCATTCCCGATGTCCCAGTGTATTTTTGGATGAAGTCATCATCAGGCAATAAGAATCGCGTCACCACAACGGAAGGCTTACTGGGTCGGTCCAGTCAATAGTACCCTCGATAGACTCAATCCTCGCAGTAGTGGTGCCGAACAGGCGGTCCCAAAGACGGGTTTGCTTGCCATAATTGTGCGAAGATTTCCAACCTTTGCGGTGATGAAGATCATGGTCTTCTGTGTTTAACTCGGCGTCGAATAGCTGAAGGAAAGGCGTCGCGGTAGTAGGCGGTCTAACAAGTACACGCAGTCCTGAATGCCCCCAAAGCTCTGTCCACACGACATATTGCTGGCAGATCCACCAGTCTGCGAAGCCCATTGGAAAACCAGCCAATCGCATGGTGATATACGTTATAATTGGAATTCCAATGATATCAAAAATCTCCTGCACCTGATCGGCATACAGCGACAGTAGAGGAGACGGATGTTTTGTGAGGTGGTGGGTACGATGAAACTGCCATAGCGTGTCTGATTCGTGCATGATTCGGTGGTACCAGTAGAAGTAGAAGTCGAGAACAATTCCATAAATACCGATTTCCAGTGGTAAGTACCAGCTCAGTGTTTCCAAAGGACTCTGGCTTGCGCTATAAGCCAAAAACACCGACACGACCGGGCGTATCGTAGAAGTGGCAAACAACGAGTTGAGAACACTTCTTGTCTTGGTATCAGGAACCTGATCGCGGTCGTGCTTGTCCCCGTCCAGGTATCCGTACTGGTGGCCCAGTTCTCTCAGCATCCTAATCTCGTGGATTGCATTTGTCTTGAAGGCAAATACGTAAAATACCAAAGCGGCGACAAGAGGCACATTCTTCCCTGTCAAATACGAGAACAGCGCGTGTGCAAGTAACGGCCAGATTGCGTGGGCAAGGATCCACTTGTGACCTTCTAAATGCGGAAGATATGGCATCTTGTCGGTCTTCGCGTGTTTAGGAACCTCGCGGTCGAGATCAGTAGGATGGATTTTGAGGATTTCGTAAAGCCATTGTTGGTGATTCCATGATCGTTTGTCCGAACGTCGCCATGTAGATTTCATCGAGTTCTCGGGATGTCGTTGAACGTATTCGGGTTGAGTGGCCATCTTTAAACACAATATTTCTAACCCGAGGTGTATGGAAGGTTTTTATGATGCATGCTTCTGCGAGTGTGGTTTCTGTGTGTTTTATTCACGAAAGCTTATGTGCATACCTCCTCGGTTTCAAAAGGATGTGGCAAATACATGTTACAGGTATACGTATTTCTCTCTCTTGCTAGCACGCATCAGTATAAATTGCCCAATTCGCGTGCATGCATGTGATTCCTCGGCAAGAATTTATTTTTACCTAGCTCGTGGTGGACAAGAAAAGCGGCACTAAATATTGCGGGTTTTGAATGTTCCACGCCGCCTGGGACATTCAAAATCAGTGCCGCTTTTTTGTTCACCGCGAGCCTAGGTAGCTTCATTTAGAATCAGTTTTATGAGGATAGTTCGGGCTCACGATTCCAAGATCAAATGCCCTAAGGTCTCTTGATTATTAAACTCATGTGTGAAAAAATATTTTTCTTTTGGTTTGTACTGAAGGAATATTCAGAGATCCTAGTTATCTTATCTCCAAGCAACGAAAAATACTTGGGCAGAGCGGCATTATTGCCGCATTGTAAACAACGTCTCGGCTCCACCAGCTCCAAAATGGCGTACTTTTGGAACTACAACTAGTCGCGAACGCAGAAAAGTTGGGACGACGAATCCCCTAAGTGACTTTAGGAAGTAAATCATTTCACGAAAAATGCAATTTTGAATCCTTCGTACAGTACATTTCTTATCCGCCTGGCATAAGACCATCAAGTCGTTGGTGATGGTATGTGTGCTGCTCTATTGAAACTACCACGCTTGCGGTATGGTGCGAAGCTAATTACAGGCCCTGTGCGGGGCAAGTAACCACCAATTTTCCGAAAGTGAAAAGGCAGTGTGAAGCTCTTCGGCGCTGGAAATTATTAATACCAAACAAATCTTGCTCTGTGCACACTGTCCGGTCTAATCATTCATTCAAACCTCCGCGCCAGTCTCAAACTACAATGGACAAGATCTTCGAATACATTGCAAGCTTTTCAACGCTTGATATTGATTTGATCAAAATTGTTGATGCAACTCAGAAGTGATTATACATCCATCTAAATTGTAAGTGAGGGTGATTTAACAAAGCTGTAGTTCATTCTCGATGTCCATTGAATCTCGTCTTACTGGCACTGGACCTATGAGTTCAACTATTGCTCAGATGGAAGTTGATATGATAGGCCCTGGTGGGCTGTTCGGACGCTTAAGGCTTCCCGAGATCAAGACCAAGTCAGGCGGTACGACAGTCCAAGCTCATGACCAGACAATTCAGATCATTGATGTATAAGCGTTCAAATCATTCGTGAAGTCGCTCGTGACCGGTGAATCATTGGTCTTGAAGCTAGCAAATGGGAAAACTACAGTCAAGGCTTTCATGATGAAAACACCAATTCTTTATTCGAAAGACATCCACTTGGCAGGTATGGCTGGTCTCAAATCAACCATCACAGATGTAGATATCAACGGCGACAAAACGTGCACAAGTACCGTGAGGGTTAGCAATTCTAGTCCCGTGGAGATGGACCTTGGGACTATCAAGCAAGATATTCTCACTCCTGGAGGAGAAAAGATTGCGGAGCAAGGGGGCAAGATGGATTTACAGAGGGGTGATTCCTCGCACAAGATGAAGGGACGTCTGCTAGGTTCGATTACTAACGATAATGCAACTATCCTCGTTACTGGCGTGGAAGAAGATACATGGCTCGACCAAATCCTCGGCTATTATCAAGGATCGGTCACTCTTTCCAGAAATCTAGTCTCTATTTCATGAGAAGAGAGCTTTGTACAAAGACGTGCAGCGCAGTTGAGATAAAGAAAGGTGCTCTATTCCCATTCTTTGTTGATCTGGTTGTTAAGCTGCTTATATATTGTTGCCAGAAACGTTGAAGTTTTTAAAGATAATCCAATTTAAGATACTCACGCTCTGGTATGCTCGATTCGGATTTTTGAAGCGTTCGTAAGGTCATCTCCGTCCATAGTACTTTCTACCCTTCTGGAACGCCTTGCGACAATGAATAACACAGGGGTTTCATCATTTATATTAGGGCCCAGGTGACTGGCCCGTGGAAAGAAGATCAAATCACAACGAATAGGGCTAATAAGGCTAGAATGCTACGAGTTGAGGGCGAAGGCGAGTATCATATGCTAAAAAAACCATCCATATTCTGAATCCCCAGAGATCTCTCTCGAACGTCATTCAAGCATGGACTTCACTCGAAGTGGTGTTCTTGTTGAAATGCTTCGCATGAAATTCCTTGGCTAGGCCACTCACCCCACCATTGCCAGAATGAGGGATCGAATGCGAATGGCCTTCCTTAACTTCAGGTCCATGAACATTCTGGTATCCAGTCCCGGCACCCGTACCAGTGATCTGATGCTGCAGCGGGCCACCTTGCTCATAGACAGCCGTATCAAGCGGCATAGTGTCGAAGTGGATCTCTACCTCTGTGCCAGCGAGAAACAAATACCAGTAGAGGACACCGGTGAAAAGTCCGCCGCCAACGATGTTGCCGAGCAGGGAGGGAATCATTGATTTCCAGATGTAATAACCTGTTGTGAGGGGCGCCGGAGCCCCTAGAAATATCGCAAGGGGTATGAAGTACATGTTGGCGATTACGTGATCTGTTCCCAGGCCTACGAAACACATAACTGGAAACCAGATCGAGACGATCTTCGAGATAACTTCGCGGGATGAGATGGCGAGGAAGACTGCCATGCAAACAAGCCAGTTACCTATGTAGGGTTAGATCTAGTGTGTCAAATAGCCAAGTAAGTCACGCTTACAGAGAATGCCTTTCAAGAAGATTTGGTGCCACTCAGGAGTAACAGCTTTCGTCTTCGCAAACGCTAAAGCTTCCGTCTTGTACGCACCCGTTTCGAAGGTGCCTCCGTCTGCTGATTGTCAGCACTTCCAACTTAGATCGGAACTTTCGGAAGGGAGACCAACACCCAGTAAGCACAGCCATGAAAAAGAGCGCGCCAGCTAAATTACCAAAAAAGCTCACCACCCAAGTCTTCAGAAGATCAAAGAAGCTGCATCGACGATGAAGAAGAGCAACGACTGAATACATGCAGTAACTCGTAAACAAATCAGCTCCAGTCAACACCACCATGATCAAGCCAACTGGGAAGACCATGGCGGAGATAGTTCGGATGAGGCCCGGGGCATTGGCCTGGAACCAAGGAGAGGAGTTCGTGGATAGAGATAACGCGCATCCGAAAGAGATCAGAGCTCCTCCCAGAAACGAATTGACAAACATCTTATCGATCCTCATCCGCGCCTTCTTGGCTCCGATGCGAGAGACAAGCTCCGTCGTCTGGGCAGGAGTAAACGCGTCCATATTGTTGCGGCTGCGAGGATTCAAGCTTTGCAGGCGGCTCTAGAGTGAAGAAAAACAAGAGATCTTGGACTCTTGGTATGCGGAAGAAGAAGTCAAAGAATGCAAGCCAAGAAAATGGAAAGATGCCGTACTTATGTTAGCTCACGTTGGTGATTATTCCATGTCCTGTAGGTAAGCTGATAGATGTTATTTCGGGAAGGCGTTGTAACTCTTGGCAAGCTCTAGCCAGGGTACTTGCCTGCTAGACTCGATTCTCCACACCCCACGCGCGGAGAACCCCAGGTACGCCGCGGTTTTGGAAGACAGCCCCCCTATTCGAGTAGATCCACCGAGATGTTGCCCGTCGAGACCTTGAAAATTCGAAATAGACTCGGTGATAGCTCGGTGAGGCGTGGCAGACGTGCTCAAGCCCGATTTTGATGGATGTAAAGGAATACAGTACGGGATGCGGGGTAATTGGTTCTCAAGGGCTTATCGAGAGAAGTTGTAAGCTATGAGTTGTTGAGACGCGGATTGGTCAAATAGTAATCCATATCTGATCATCCCCGTACACCATGCATGTGAGATGGCACCAGGAGGCGAAGACCGTCATTGGGACTAGTGTGGACCCAGGTCCCAGGAACGATATATCCGGCGATTGAAGATTATTGTAATCGCGAGTTCGGTCCTCAGTCACCAGCTAATATCCAGAAGTACATACGTCTAATACCTCCCAGGCTCACCGAGTGTAGTTATTAATTTCTGGTACTGGTCGGCATAAAGTTGCCAAAACTTCACGCAGGAAAGCGCATCAGCTGGAACTTGGAAATCGGAGGCTCCACTTGCCAAGCAAACGCCACGAAGCCACAATAAGGAATTAGTGGTGGAAGGCGTTCCGGCGCAAAGCTTGATCACTGAAGCTTTACGAGGCTTCTTGGCCGTCTGGGCCCAATGGAAAGCCTGGATCCTTGGGCTTGCTTCGTTGACTCCCTCGACAACATGAAGCCACCAACGCACTGGATGTTCCGACAGCAACACTTGGGAGATAACCCACAGGGACTGCCTCACAGATCTCCCAGCTGCGACTGCTGAAAGATAGTTACTATTGAACCTGCAAGATCGGCGCAAAGGTCGTTCTCTCCCAGTTTTTTATCGGTAATCTCACTATTTAATATTTTATTAATAAAAATATCTTCTGTATTAGCTATATAATAGTCCATAATTTTGAAAACGTAATTCAAATGATTTTTTTTATGATGAATGGGGTACGTAGAGTCACGTAAACACGCTAGCTAAGCGAGACACTATAAAAGTCGGGGGAATATGCTCCCACTCGCGCCTTCAACCTGCCATATTTGTTCATATTTTTTATTATATTAATAAATACCGCGGCCGCAGCTCGCAATGCGGGCTCGCGGCTTGGGCTTGGCATCTCCAGAATATTTAACAGTTTAACCGCTCGAGGTCACGTGGGCGACCTCACTCAAAAGATTTCGACCGCCTCGGATGCAACCCTTCAACTAAGTTGAAGGCACTAGGTTGAAGGCATAAAGCCCTATAGATCGCCCAAGCGAGGTAGAGTATTTATTTTGTTAGTTGCTACGGCACCTTCATGTGTTAGTAGGGTAAGCCCTACGCTACAGTGAATAATACTGTAAATTTAGCGTTTACACCCTAAACTTATAGGGGCCTTTTAGCCGTGTCCACTCTATAGGCCTTCAGGCCCTATCAGCGCCGTTCAGTGGGTCGACCCATTAAAACGCCAAAACTTTGGCCGCGATCTCTGTAACGAGGATCGATATACCACGAGCCTGGTGGTGTGCTTTGTTATAAATGAAATTTGCGGGTGTTATCTATTATCAGAGTGAATGATTGAAGGGAGCAGACTCTGTCTTTAAATTTTTAAATACTATTTTCCTGTGAATTCAACGTGATGCGTCTCAAGAAAGAAAGAATTGATGTATCTACATAGTGGCTTGCTCACGCCTGAGGAGCTAATTTAGGCTGAATTGAATCGCGCGCTTACGTTGGGACGGTTTCTTGGATGTCTGCAGATGTGATCGCAGCCCGCTCTAATTTGCACTACACTATCATACATACTATCCGTTGATTCTTCTACCCATAGCGATTCTTCCATAGCATTTGTCTATGCATTGTACCTTTGAGCACAACTGCCACAATTGAATGAGCAAATGGTTGTTGTCGACCTCGCGATAGCTCAGCCTGCTCCAAAGAGCAGAAGGGTATGTGGTAGCTCTAAAATCTACACACGGCAGAGCGATAAACTAACCTAGAACAGTATTAATCTTGCAATTTGGTACGAATCACGCTCAGCGATCCAACCGACAACATGCCTCTTAGTCCCTCCTCGCCACCACAACAATCCGGAAGTCCAAATTCAACCACATCACCTCGCACATCTTCTCCTGTCACGATAACCACTGCAAACCCTCTCTCAACCTTCAAGCATCCCGAACACTGGTCTAGAAAGGGACAACACGACGTAGAGTTCGGACCCGGAGACGAGTTACCGCTGGAGGAAATCACAGACCTTGGTTTCGGGGCCTCCGGAGATGTGTATAAAGTAACTTGCAAGGGTATTCCTCTTGCAAGGAAGAGAATATACTTGAAGCGAAGAGTAAACAGTAAGGAGGTGCGGGGCGAGCTGGACATCTTGAAGAGGCTCAGTCACAAGCATATAATCACCCTCGTCGGATCATATAGCAAAGGTTCAGTCCTTGGGCTACTGCTATTTCCAGCTGCAGTCTGCGACCTCGGGAAATTCTTGAAGATTCTCGATAAAAAACAGCAAGGCCAAAAATCGACGAAGATATTCACGACTTATTTTCCGGTGCTCTGGAACCATCTGAACGCTTTCGATTTACACATACACGATTGAAGAGAGTATACGGATGCCTCGCAAATGGTATGAAGTACTTACACGACAACAAAATTCGCCACAAAGATCTTAAGCCAGTAAATATACTTCTTCATTATGATAACACCTTGTATATTACGGATTTCGGGATCAGTAAAGACAGCAAAGATGCCGATGATAGCGTCACTAGTGGCCCGGAGGTGGGCACACTCAAATATTGTGCTCCTGAGATTTCCCGCGGCGAGCCTCGTAATAGGTCCGCCGATATATATTCCCTGGGGTGTACGTTCTTGGAAATGGCTACGGTATATTTCGGTTTATCGTTGGCCGATTTTGCAAAATTCAGGACGACCGGATCGGTCTACATCTATGATTCATTCCACAATAGTCAAGCCAAGTTGCCAGACTGGATATCAAAACTTCGGAGCAATGACAAACAGAAAAACGAAGAGCAAGGGATATTTAGTCTCCTTGACATTATCGACAAAATGATCGCAGAAGATCCAGAACAACGGCCGGAAATAAACACGATCTGCTCGAGTCTGGAACTGTTGGATTTAGAGGGCATGCAGAAAAGCATTTTCAACTCTTACTACGGCAACTGTTGTCGACCGAGGGTGATCTCCCCTGCTCATTTCGATAAAATCGAAGGCCAGCTGGACAAAATCGAAGGTAAACTGATTTTGAAAGATGCGAAAATCGCCCAATCAGAAGAGCAGTTGAAGAGATACCGCGAACAAGAACGCGAGTTCAATCTAGAACGTCGAAATGCTAAAGAAGGAGCACAACGTGCGTGGGAAGCCCTTGAAAGACTGCAAGAGAAATCTGCAGAGGCGGATAGTCTTCAGAGGCAATTACGTGATCAAAACGCTTATTACAAAGACCTTCAATCCTCCAGTACGACTGAGATAGAGGATCTTTCAGAGAGACTTAAGCGAAAAAGACGCTGATTTCAGACATCTTCAATCTGAGAGTGCATCTAAACAGCGGTACCTGGATACAGAGCTTTGGAAAAAGAATGGACAAATTGCCCATCTCACGAACTTGCTCCGGGAGAAGGAGCCTCGAGTAAGGTATGGAGGGCCAGACGATCAGGATATACCGGCACGCCCCCATATCCCGGAGATGTACCCTACTCAGCAAAGAAGCACTGCAAGCACCTCAGGTCAATTCACCCCAACAATATCAACAGGGACATATCAGAGTCTGAACCAAGGTCAAAGCAGCGGTCCCCCGGCTCGAGGCACTTCAAACATTGTAAATCAAAACCTCCCCGTGACATCAGGCGAGACGAACCAAAATCAGAACCAGAATTATAGAGGCTATTGTCCTCCCACAGCTAACTCAAATAACTCGAGGCAAAATGTGCCGATATCACCACCAGTGGCGGACGCAGATCAAAGTCGATATGGGGCTGGGTATGGAGCTGGGTATAATGCTGGGTATAACTTTCATACTGGTACAAGTACCTCGAACACCCAAAACCAGTACATTCCAACGCCCCCAGTGGGCTGGGATTACAGTCAGAATTAGGCTGTTTCTTTCTGCGAGCACCCCAACCGCTTCAAACTAATGCATTACAACAATACATGCAAGGTCGGATCAGGGCCAAATTGTTATTAGGCGCTAACAGGGCATCTGTGATGGATGTCTCGATCAATTTGGGCCTCTAACTGCGCCGACAGAAGTGGCTGTAGATCAGTTTGGGACTGTCCCTTCCACGAGCCCCCAAAACACATTGGGACTACGGCATCAGTCATGGTGCGGCGAGTTCTAAACTGATCCTTGGACTCGCTACTCGTTCATCTAATAGGAGAGTGGTAGATAGAAGTGCATAAAGGAGTAAGCATATTCTCAAGCATAGCTCTGAATGTCGTCACTGATTTCTATCTTGTGTTCTTTGAATTGAAAGATGATCCTATTTATTCCTCTAACAGAGGTGATGATCGCCAACAGCCACGAGACAATGACAACGGTGGAGGAGATCAACGATGTCGTCGCCCTCAGGACAGACAACCGTCTTCTGCAAATGATGCCCAGAGATCTAGTCGCCGCTGCCGACGCAATCAAGACAGAGGTGGTCGAACACCTAGCAGCTATGAATTCTGCCAACTCCGAGGCCTGTTGGTTCAAGGCCTCAGCGACCTGCCTCCAACCGACGTGAGAGCACGGCCTTTTCGCCCAATAAAGTGACAAAGCCTGCAAAGAAGCAGACTCGAGGTCGTTAGAGTGGTGGGATGCCGCAATTGGACATGAGCTTGGATATCATCGGCTTGTTCCGTAGTGATAATTGCCAGGAGTATCAGGTAATGAAGGCCGAAGAGGACATTGAAGAGAAGAAGAACGTGGCAATGAAGTCGGAGTCGGAAGATGAGGAAGAGAAACAGGATCCCGGATTTCAATGGGTGATAACGAGGCCGGCGTCAGATGAGGATAAAATACCCAAGAAGGAGTGGAAATACGTGAAGAGTGAAGATGGCGAGGGGAACAAGTCAGGGGGAAAATTGATGAGCAACGAAAGGGGAGGAATCTGTACGCTGGGAATTGATGTCGGAGCGGAGAGAAGTAGGTTGGGTTTATTGCTGGCTGAGAGAAAAGGAGAGACCAGAGATTACGATGACTGCTAGGTGGTTATTGTGATATGGCGATTAGACTATAGCCGCCCTTGAATTTCCGTACACGTGCTCGAGAAGACACCGATTGGATGGCATGGACAAACACAATGCCGCCGCTTGGGAGGACAATGACGACGAGGTGGAATAAGTTGTTGTTGAAACAGTAGCTGGGTTGTCTTCTTCGGTTTCGCAATATCCATTAACTAGGTTGGTAGATGGTTGGGACACGATTCCCTGCCCCATTTTCACGGACAATTCTGATGCAAACCAAGTATAATATCTCCAACCAAACCCATAATACAGCTGCTGACGCTTCCATAATATTTCCAATATTTCCACGTCTATCAACGGAGCTCCGCCTGAAAATATAGCAACAAACGATTTCAGGTCCCCTCGTCCTACTGGAATACGATAATTTCGTCAAAGACTTCAGAGCAACCATCTGGGCATCTCCCAGCTGCAAACACTTCTCCTCACCAAGGTCCCTCTGGACATTGCTCCGATGAAAATTGACTATTTATTTAGTAGTCTCAGATACAAAAGCATCGCGATTAGGCAAAAGATTTGGGGAAGAACCAGTTATTGGTACCATTAAAACTACTATCTCAAAACTCCCTATTCGCACCTACAGAGCTCCTTTTACTCTTTCAACTGTATTCAGTTCAACGCTTTTTGCTGCACGTCACGTCAAATTCCTCTATGCGCGAAAAAACCACGGTGCAATACCCGCGGATCAATCTGATAAAAAATAGTACAAATTAAAAACTATGAATTGACTTATAATGTCTATTCCCAGGAAATAGTTTTTGATCCTATGTATAATTTTCGCGTTCATAAAGGTTTGATGAGGAACTAGAGTTGGTGCACAGACCTTGAAGGGCTAGGTGTTGAATATACTGCGAGGGGGATAAATGAAAACTTCAGCATTTAGTTATGAATTAAGTATAATTATTCGTGTTCTCCCGCCGAAGTAATTTAAGTCTGGAGTTAGGGTCCGCCAGGCGCCTCAGATTGGTTAGGGTCAGGGCTCGTTGAAAAAAAAAAAAAAAACCAAGATGATAAGCCCCGAAAGTATGGTAGCGCGCACACCAGCATAATACAATTTTTTATATGCTTAGAGGCAAAGTAAGTCATTCAGATTCTACGTTTGGCAGGATAATTTGGTGAGCAAGAATTGATTTTGTATACTAACGTCTATCCCTCCGTGCCGAGACGCACCGTGTAACGAGACAAATCGTAGGTACTTCGAGTTCAAGCGACTTAAAATCTGTGAACATATTAAAAATTTTTCTCCATTTTCATTTCATTTCATTATATACCTCTCCCAAATACTCCTAATCTATTAACTCCGAAAATTTCTATTGCGTCGTCGCCGCCCCCTTGAATCTATAAAGAGTCTCCTTTAATACTATAATAGGACCCCTTGATGTGCGACACCACTATCAAGCTTTTTCACTATTTAAATATATGCAACGATTAAATATAGATATCCGAGTTTGATGATAATACTAAACTGCTATTGCCACTCTTATGGCGGTCGAGGCATGCCATGTCATGCGACGTCGCCACATGGGGTGATACCTCCTCCAATCAAGCGAGCAAGGACCCTGGTAAGCTGCGTCGTGGTACGAAAGGGGGTTTGCAAGATTGATGCAACAAGGCGGTGAGCCCATTCTGCCGCTGCTTTAATTCTACCATCTTCCATCACCATCACTCTTTACCATCATTACACAACCACTAGCACCTCACCTTATTAGAGCGGCGTTGAGGATATACTGTAAATAGCTTAGTAGAATGGCAGAATAACCCCTGTCGTTGCATCAATCTTGCAAACCCCCTTTCGTACCGTGATCTCGGTAAAATTTATAATAAAGTAAAGTGTAAATTAGCAGATTAGGTAAGGCGCACTTCGGCAACCGGCGCCGAAGCTGGACTATGCCGACATCGCAGTTTTACGGCGGACAGCTGGAACCGAGTATGAATAAATGAATGAATTCTCAGCCTTAACGAAACGTGAACATTTCTAACTCGCATCGCCGTGCCCCCGCTACGGGACAACATATATCATCAAGTGATTTAAAACTCTCCTTCATTAGAACAATACCAGCTGGTTTATTTATCTCATGGACATCCTCTGGAGGTTGAGAGATTGGGGACTAGCGTACACAGGCAATATTGTAGATGGGCTTTGCATTACCTGCCGAGAAATTTTCAGAGATCCCTCGGAGCCATATGGAAGAAAATTGCAAGATAATTATATGGAAGGAGTCGTACGGGCATCCAAGGCTGGGTGTGGGATCTGTCGCCTCTTTCTAGATACGCTTGATCCCGAGGCTGATCTTAAGAGATTGGTTGCCGAAGCGCCACGGGACACTGAGACAAAGGTCGATCCTGAGAGCGAACCCTTAATCAGGGAAGAACCATGGAGGTTTCGAATGGAAATCTCGGAAGGTGGGATGTGTCGTGTCGAGACGTCGAGTACGATGACACTGATGTCGCTTGTTTTCCAGCCTTCTGTGGACTTTGGGTCTACGTTGTTCCACAAGAAAATACCGCCTCAAGTAGGATCGTATCGGAGTGAGGCAGTGGCGAAGGAGACTACTGATGCTTTGCCTCTTGCACGGTGGTGGCTTGAGCGCTGTGAGGAAAGTCATGAGATATGTAACGCTACGAGACGAGCCAGCTTATCGACTCCACCTACGCGATTATTACGTGTCACCGGCGATGAAGTCTGTCTTAAACTTGGCGAGACTTTTGGACCGAACCCAAGATATGCAACCCTCAGTCACAAATGGGGGACACTACGGATTCTGACTCTTGAAAGTGGGAATATTGAGAGGTTTCGCCAAGGTATTCCTCACAGAGATCTTTGCAAGACGTTCCAGGATGCGGTATGCATCACCAAGGCACTAGGTCTAGATTATCTCTGGATAGACTCGCTGTGTATCGTACAGAACGATCTGCAAGACTGGGCTCGAGAAGCTACGATTATGTGTAATATCTATGGTGGCTCAGCTATCACTATCGCGGCTGCGAGCGCCGAGGACGGCAGTGTAGGCTGCTTCTTCGAGCGCGATCCGAATTTCAAGGCAAAATACAAATTCAGCGGGCGCGGCGGGAAAGAATTCATCTTAGCAAAAGAAGGCGTCTATGAATCCTGCTTTGAGGATAATCCTTTGGCTTCTAGGGCATGGGCATTCCAAGAACGACACCTCTCACCGAGAATCCTCTACATGTTCTCAAAGCAAGTTTGCTGGGAATGCAAAGAAGCCCGTGCATGCGAGTCGTACCCCGACGGTATCCCTATGATCATCGAGAAAGAGCGAGGTTCCGATCTGAGAGCGAACGAGCTTTCTAAAGGTGTCCTTTCCAAAGGTAATGCTCTGCCGAGCTGGGGAAGTATCGTGTCTCATTACACGAGCAAGAAGCTCACTTATGGGAAGGATAAGTTGCCTGCGCTGGCGGGTGTGGCCAGGAAGTATCAGGAAGTCATGGGGTTTGGAGAGGGGGAGTATGTAGCTGGTCTGTGGAGGAAGGGTTTAGAGGAGCAGCTGTTGTGGAGGGCTGACCGGGAAGGGCGTCCTTCATTTCGTGCCCCGTCATGGTCATGGGCGAACGTCGATTGTGGTGTTGATATCTGTGATCCGGCGCTGAAAGATAGCGAGTACTTTATTTCGGTGATCGGCGTTATCGGCTTGCCTTTGGGCGCTGCGGCGTTTGGGGAGATCGAAAGCGGTATGCTTGAGGTGGCGTGCGAGAGTTTGATCCACGCCCGAGAGGGCAGATTCGGGGTAGGAAGTTTGTATCGCTACTTCTATCAAATTCCTAGTCCGAGTCTGGCCCAGGAAGAAGACCCAGGTAGATTGTGGACATTAACGCCATACTTGGACGCTAGGTACTATGGCTTCTATGACCTCGATGGTACCGACGATCGTTATATTCTCCCAATCAGACCAGACTATTCGTCGGCCATCGGGTTGATTTTAGAGAGGACCGGACAGGACAAAGGGGTATATCGAAGGCTAGGAATGTTTACCCTTCCGGAGCCTCAGCGTTGGGAGGATATTATGGTACCCCCAGAGGCTGAAGACTGTATAAGAGTCGTAGAGGGTAAGGTAAAGAGAAGGTTTATCATACATATTATTTGAAGGTTACTGGGTTGTGAGTGTTGAGATGGCTATGACTCAGGAAGTAGGCTCACAGGAACAAAAACCAAATATGTTAATGAATTAGGCTCTAGCAAAATCTGGAGGGAGATGTAGTCGAAATGAGTTTTTCGACTTTGGCTGACCAAGTTTGCGACTAATATCTTCATTCTGGGAAAAGATCAGATGAGTTATTGAAAGCAAAAGACTTACGAGTAACATATGATGGCGTCACGTGCTTGCTTGCGAATTCGTCCTCCCCTTACTCCATTTCGGATATGTGGTGTTTGAATCCGCGATGAGAACGAGCTGAATTTCTGTCATTATTTCCCTTGATGTCGTTTATCTTGAGGGATATCTGAATGAACCTTCTTACGCCAGACTATGCGAAGATTAATGTGTTTGTGGAGGTTTACCTCAGCTCTGGCCTCCCGTGGTACTTCCAAAATTCTGCTTCGTGGGCACATTTCAATTTCTTCGGTTTCTCCCAAAGTATCCTGTCTAACTGTTGATATCTGATAGAAATAGAAGTAGGCAATACGCACGTTGGCTCATCCTTGGGGTAAACGGGGTACATAGTCTCAGACTTGTGTTTATTCCAAAGCTACGAGAATAGTTTTGAATGTTAAAAGTGGAACCCAGATGCGCATCTATTGACCATCTCATTTGGCACATCCGGAGAGCATGAGTGAGGACTAGGAAATGTTTTCAATGAAAGCTTCGCGGTAATTGTTCGATAGCACAGTCAGGGTGTGTCGACGTTGAAGATCTCGAGAGTTTACGGAAGTGAACCACCCAAGCGAGACAAATATGTCCTTGACCCCCTGATGAGAAATTCCCGGGGGCTTATGAGCACTATTTATTGTAGCAAAGAAGTGACACAAGTTCAGAGACTTGAGTAAGGAGGGGAATGAGAAGGTTTTATGATTTGGAATGAAGTTAAGTTGAAAGATAAAAGAATCTGAGAGGAGTAGAATCCAACGACAGTAAATCTTTGATGTATGGAAGCAACGGGAGAACCTAGGCGGAGGCGTCCTGCCTGAAAAAGCCAAACACGTTCTCGCATTGTCTAGGACAGGTTGCTGGTTGATCTTCACAACGGGCAATCCGAGCTTTGCTAGTTCAACAAGTATGGCGAACTCATGTTGAATAAGCTTGATAGTTTGGTCGTCTAAGTGAACAAGCTTCAGAATAGGAAAACGATGGTGCTCGGTGATTCGAATAGATGTGTGAGAACTGTAATCAAAGCTCGTTAAGTCTTTCTAGATAATAGCTAGTTTACAACTCTGGTGTACCGACAAAATTTCGACGTTCTTAAGAAAAGGGAAAGTTGTAAGATCAAAGTATTCAAGCGAACCCAACCAAGTAATAAAAAACAGCTGATGGTTATAATCAACGATACATCGGTATAATCCATAGATTCCCGCACTTTAAGATAGTGTTATAGACTTGGCTTCGTATGCCCGGAGGGTCTAAGGGGGTTACATCGCAAACGAATTTGTTAAAGTTTGTAAAGAAAATCTGAGTCGAGATTTCGTCTGCCGGCTGTTGGTGCGCAACCTCCTTTTCCGGGAGTGTTCTCTTAATTTCAGTTAGTTGGCAGGAGATTGGTGCACCAGATAATTCATACCTTCTGTGGGTTTTTGCAATTTAGTGCGAGCCATGTCGGGCTTGGTAACTCGAAATTAAAACAAATACTAGCCAAATGGATAATTAGAGTTAAATAAGCGCACATCTCCTTTGATCGCGGTAGCATTTCCAGTCGAAATATCAAATGCTGTCATTACTCCAAAGTCGGCGGCTTGAAAAATGATGCAAGTGTCGCCGCTGTGGTGCAATGCCGCGTGGTAACCGCGACCCCGTCGTTTTCGTAAATGAAGATGACGAATCCACCACAATCGCTCTACGAGGAATCAACCCCAAGAATCTAAAGCTGAAAACAAGAACGAAGCCGTACTATATACTTCTTGTTGAAGTCGATGTTTTTGACCCTTTTGGAGGTAGACTCTTTGCTGACGATTTTGAGACATTCACTGTCGCCGATTTGTCAGACCACTCAAAAACTTGTGCCTGGCAGCCTTAGGAAAGCGATCTTCCTGACTCAGCCACAGCTGACTCTGGGCGCCTGAGGCTCTAATTACGCGGTATTATTTGATCAGGCTAATTTCGGCCAAAACTTGCTAATTAGCACTAAATCTAAAGCTAAAACATGTGGCGTTTATGCACCTCTCTCCTCACATCGGAGAAACTTCCGGGCTGTATCATTTTCCTCTTTGAGTGTCTTTAAAATTTGGAGCCATATTCTTCTGATATAGAATCTTTCCCTAAGTGCTCCGAATTTTGAAGAGACTCTAATGGTCGCGAATAAGCATAAGGGTACAGCCGAAACGGCGATCGTTGGCGTGATTAAAATGATCGATAGCATAACCAACTATAGCTATTTTCTTCTTGCTAAGTGGTCTCCTTAGGGAAAAATAGTTAAAGAAAGTATTATTTTAAGTACAAATTTATAGACCTATTAAGAAAGAAGTTGTGATTGGTAAACTATAGATTTGTCTCGTGACGGGGTGCGTCTCGGCACGCAGGGATAGACGTTACAAGTTGTTATCTACAATTGGCAGCACTCCCCTGTGACTTGAGGATAGCTACAGCAGTGTAAACAAGAACTTCTCCAACAATATCAAACCCTACAATATGGCAGGTGAGGATAGGTAAATCAGAGCGCCCTAGGTATTCCCAGCCCCTACGATCTAGAAAATAAGCAATCTAAATCCGAACGCCTCGATAATCCCAAACTCCCAAATTGTTTTCTCAAGAGATCCACTAGCACTGGGATGGGGCATAGACCCATCCCGTGAGACGGTTAGCGACATCAGATGAGTAACAGGCAGTCGCTCCATTGCCGTTAGCGAGATCACCACTGGGAGCTACCGAGCCGGAGTTGTAGATTCTGGCAGCGCGGTAGACATCTTGGGCAGAGCTGGCGCCGTTGAGAATTCTGGCAAGACCATCTCCAGCCGGTGTGCCGATAGCACCGTCTTGAATCATCTGGTTAATCTATACAAAGTCAGTATGTATGATAGGAGAGAAGCAAGCGGGCTTTACGTACCTGCTCATCGGGGCATGGGCCGTCGATGTATTGGCAATCACCTGAACCAGAGTGCGATTGCATCAAACCGGGGTTGTGGACTCCGTTGGCAGTGGAGTGAACCTAAAAAATGATTAAATACAGACAGTAAAAAGATAAGAAGGGGACTTACTCTGACACAACCACGGCTTTCTTGGAGCACAACGGCGAGGACTACACGAGGATCGACATTTCCTTGGGCGGCTTTGTTCAAGATGGCCTGGCGGAGGACCCCCATCTCGTGCGGGCTATTGCCAGGTTTTCCGCCGGGGACAGTGAGCCAATCATCGTTGCATGCCCGTGCCATCAGGGCAGCATTGCTATCCCACAAGTGATCGAAGGACACCCACTTGTCTTTTGTCGGCCAACCTGCCTCCGGAGACCCATTGCCGTGGTAGTTGACGTAAATATCACCAAGGCCGGAAGAAGCAGTGGCAACCGTGGAGACGGCAGCCCTGCATGGACTGGCAGAGGCGTTACCGGCGAGAGCGAGCACGGCGACGGCTCCGATGATGACCTTTTGTTTCAAGTTGTAGAACATCTTGAAATTGTTGGTTATTGTATAATTTGATTGTAGTGTGCGGAGAAGAAGTTATATGAGTGATGAAGTATATCGAAGCAGATGATATGGGTATTCGAGTTGCGAATAGAGTTCGAAGGTGTATGCGTGTGAGGAAGAAAAGAACAGAGGAAAGGACTTTCTTTTATAGTTTTTTACAACTTTTTCCAACAGACTAAGTTATGGGACCGTTCTGAAAATTATTAGAATCTAGCAAGCCGTTCCTCAGTTCAATTAATGATTTAGCCCCTTCTGGTCTCGCTGCAAGTTAGCAGTTAGTCGCTACCGAATCCGCGATTTTTATACTAGCGTCAGCCCTTAAGCCCACATAAACCTTAGTTTGACGTTTGGACTGATACTTAGTATATATGTTCATTTGTAAATGTCCTAATTATGATCTCACAGCAATTGCAATTGGGTAGTTAGAGCTAACAATCGTATACTAGACACAATATCTTTAGTGTGGTAACCACAAATGCGGGGACTTGGTAACACTATTTTAGCACCCATGAATTTGACGCCAAATTTATAAGGGATATCACAAAGTAAAAAATTCTCGCCGCCCTCCAAACGCCCGTGTTAACCCTAATGTAACCCTGTCCCTAACCCCTAACTCTACTTAAATATTCAAGTAAGTTGTAAAACAAAAGCAATGAAAACATTGCCCTATAAAAGACCTTTGTATATTTGTTATTGCTCCACTAGCTCTTTTCCACCTAATCCCGCAAAAACTTCTACTCAAACAAACTAACCTAGAGCTAGCCCCATCTCTGACGTTTGATTAATTCATTACGTGCAGCCTGACTCCCTGCATCTGGTCGAGGCTGTTCCTTTTGTCGTCCTGCATATTCCTCTCTTTCCCAACACGTGAGCTCTTCTGTCTGCCTCCCAGTTGTCATCCGCGGTGCGCATCAATCGGACAAAAACCATCCATTTGCTTCTTGTGATGATTACTGGTTCATAGCTGCCTTCTTCTAATTTCTCTGTTCGAAAGCTTGCTGTTTCGTGCTCAATTTCTGGTCTGGCGACCTCAAAGTACGTTGTCACAAGAACACGATCATCCCGTAGCAGATTCTTCAAAGCTATACGAGACTTGCCAGCTGATGCATGCAAGCGGAGGTCTGCTTTCCTATCTTGTGCTTGCACTTTGGGACTGTATTCGTTCAATTTGATAGCCAGGAAGAATTGTTGGCCATTCTGAGCCGTAGCTTCATCGATTGCGTCTAGTGCAGCATTGATGGTGAAGAGGTTGGTTTCCGACAACATTTTGAAAGGGCCAAATAATAAGAAGAGTATACCGCATCCCTTCCAATAGCGGTGTGAACTTAATAGTGAGGAAAAAGAATCTTGTACTGGTTGTTCTTTCTACGGAAAGAGAGATCTTGCATTTATATGCAAGATCTCGCGAAACTAGCTAAATCACATGATGAAGCCCATCACCTGATCACCCACTACAATTCTCGCTGGTCGCTTATTCTCAAACGTTTATTTCTAAAAAAATCAAAGGAAAATTATTATGGTCTTCTTAACTAGTTCAGTGGCCCACCATATATCTTTAGCTTTCGCCAGCACGACGGGTCATAAAGTGTTAGAAACCATTGTTTCAACTCAAAGATATCCCAACGTCCAAGTCTTTTCTCTATTGTCAAGTCAGAAGCTCCTTAAAGACCATCAACCCTACTTTACATCTCAGTATTCTGCTCCTCTCAAAAGTACCACACGAAGTTGAACATTATAAATATTGTAATAGTGAGTCAGGTGATCTGGCTGTGCCCGTAGAATCCTTAGATAGAAAAACCATGTAATACTGTAGTGCAGTGGAAGCGGATGGAGGGAGTGTGTTTTCTTCAGGCCTTAGGCCGTTCACGCTCATTAGCCTTGACGAGGCCTTACGTCTATAGAAGACTCCGTAGATAGTATCTTTAATAAATAACTCACTTCGGAGCCATTTCAAGATCCCTTGTTTTTGTGCGGATGCGGTATACTCTTGTCTTATTCCTTTACAATACAAGATTTTTTCTTCTCAATATTCTGCTCACATCATTTTGGGAACTCAGAAACGTAGTCAAAATTTCGGCAACAAGATCTAGGTCGTGGGTACGTGGGGGGGGGGGGGATTGCTGGTAAAGAAGTTGGTACAAGAAGAGCTTTCCCCGGAAACATGGGTTTAGGATTAAATATAGGGTACACCTCGTCCAATGTGCGATATAAACTTCTTTTATTGCTCGTTTTTCAATAGCATGTCACATGGTCTCTGCCTTGTATTTGTAATCTGTCTCACTGGCCCCTTTCTCACCTCAATTGGAAGTTGTGTATTTGATCCTAATGTTTCTAGCACGGGGTCGCTCTTTCGATACGCTCAATATGGACGAAGCCACAAACTCTAGTCCTACCTCCCCGATTTCAACTTCGGAAGGTCGCGTCGGACTATATTTTTGCGAGATCTGCAGGAAGCCATTTACCAACGGTACGTACTTTTTTCACTCCGGTATTGTCTTAATACTTACAAATCTTCAGAACCGTCACGTAAACGCCATATACCATATTGTCGGAGAACTCAGGGTCGTCAGCGCGCTCGGGCAAGGTCTTGTCAGGCCTGCAGCATTGCAAAGACGAAGTGCAGCTCAGGAACGAGATGCTCTAGATGCGTTTCTAGAAATCTGGATTGTATCTACGAAGAAGCCAGAAGCACCCGCAGCCGCCTTGAACTCCAAAAGTCGCCTTCTAGAAAAATATCGACTCCAAAGAGTCTGGTCGATGGACTTGCGACTTCCGATTTTGAGACCAATTTCCTGGATTGGGCCTTCCCCACGGATGACGCTGTCTTCTCGACTGAAATCAACGGCCCGCCGATCTCTGATCTGGACATTACTAGGACCGCGGATATTGGTGAACGCCGCAGATCTAGAGAACAAGTTCCAGAGATAGCTGCAGGTGCTCGTGCACACGAAATGTACTCAATTCCCAAGTCTCCTTCCGTCATTCAACTCGATTTTCTACAAGACTCTTTTTGGAACGATCGTTCATCTGCAGTGCCGAGTCCAATGAGTATGTCACGATATCAGAGCACCTGTGTCTTCAAGCCACACGTCTTAAATACCATGATCGCTCAGCATAGCGCTGGCCACATTCTCCAGGCCATACGAGCGTACCCTCGCATGATGCTCAGAAAAGCCACATTTCCTCCATTCATTCATCCACATTGGTACGGGTCTCTGCCTACACCCCTTGCAAATTGTATGGGTATTGCGCATATGTTTTCAGCCCGGACGGTGGAGACTGAGCCTTTTGTATGGCAGACTATTAGGACTGAGCAGCAACGTCTGATGGATGAGGTTTGTTCCCGACTCTCCTAGAAGTTGTTTCACTTAGCCATGGAGACTGACGTCCTGAGCATCCAGCTTCCAAGATTCTCTGCTCAAAACCTTCTCGCTGCCGTCCAAGCCTATGTAATTTACATTATAATGCGGATAAGTGACAACTCCCAATTCAGTGACTTGGACGCCCAAATGCTATGCAACTTTCATGTATGTATCAAACTTCTCATTCTGTTCACGGATTAATGACAACAGACGATGTGCCTCCGTGTGACGGAGCTTTGCCATGGCTCTTTTTCCGAGCTCGATCAATTCGACGACAATTTAAAATGGGAGGACTGGGTCCTCGCTGAGTCCAGGCGAAGGTAAACACGCTTTCCTTTCGTGGAACAGACATGCGTGGGTGCGAAGTGCTGCTAATTTCCAGTGAAGAATTGCAGTTCTATGGCTTCTTATCAGCAGAGTCGTCTCCGTTGCGACAAACCTAACTTGCGACACAACCGCAAATTTTAGGGCACTTCCATTGCCGTCAATGAGACTACCCTGGGAGGCAACCAGCCTTGAAATTTGGCGAGCGGAGTACCAAATCAGTATTACTGCTCGAGTAACGAAGATGTCTTTCTTCGGCGAATTGATTGATAGCCAGCGTAGAGCATCCGAGTCATCATGCAGCTCAAAGCTGAACGAGTGGTATTCTGACATTGATAATCTGGGTACTTTACTCACGCTCGCGGTAAACACATTTTAAATTCAGCTACTCTACTATGATCCACGAGTCTAGATTTTTCGGTCATTGTATTCTAGTTGCGGTCGAACCACTACCACGGGATGATCCCATCTTTGTCCGAAAATGTGCCATTCACAATCCCCTCCCGATCAGTAGCCAACTCCACAATTCTCTGGGCTCCAACCTCTGGCGGGGCACCATCGGGATGCATGCCGTTCATGGTTGTGCTTGTGAGCCCTGGGCAAACAGCATTGACCAATCCCCCCTTATCAGCCAAAACCCTCTTATAATTCAATGCCAACATATTCACGGCCGCTTTGCTGGAATCGTATGCCTTGATGTCCCAATTGTAGAATTGGTAATCCTCCTGGAGGGCCTGGTGCAGGCTGCCCATACGAGACGAAACAAAAATCACCTTCGGACGCGTTGACTTCCGCAAAAGTGGCAGACAAGCTTCTGTAAGACATGCTGTACCGACCACATTTGTGTTGAAAGTCTGCGTGAAGAGCTCACGAGTGGATCGGCCGGGGACAGTGGTGTCGAGGTCGAGGAGGACAGCGCCATTGTTGATCAAGACGTCGAGACGGCCATGAGTGGAAGTGATTGTCTGAATTGCAGCGGCGATTGATGCGTCGGACGTGATATCCAGTTGAACTGAGGAGACATCTGCAGACTGGTTGTCGGACGAAATTGATTTTGCTGCCTCTGTACCATTGGCTGGGTTGCGGGAACCAATGATAATATGGTAATCGGGCACACTTGCCAGCTTACGAGCGGTGGCAAGCCCAATCCCTTGGTTTGCGCCGGTGATGAGCACGATAGTCTTCGGGGTTGATGCTGCCATGTTGGTTGAGAGAGATTTGGTTCGAATTGAGAAGAATGGACCCAGTAGCTGCTCGCCTTGTTGAAATTAGAGTCGCTTATAATTCTCACGGATACCTTTTATACTTATTGCTTCTCAGTTGAATCTTCTTTTCGTCCGCGATTATAAATCACGAAATTGCGATCTCCATCACTCGCAGACTTTCGCAGCGGCGAAATTCGCCGGACCCGCAGTAGTACGCGTACGTTGCTAAATCCACGGCGAGATTTGTCGTTCTTGCAAGGCTGACATCTTTTTTGCATTGTCTCGACTCAAGAGCGAGCTGCTTACCTATTTGACGTTTATTTGTTTGATTTCTAAGAAATTTACGATTTCATTTCCCTCGAGCTTCACCACCCCAACGAAGGACACAGGAACTGAGGCGTGCTTCACTTTTGAAAGCACAACTACGATACTTGGTAACGTCTCTCATCCTTTTCTTCATTCAAGAAATCTGTCCTCATTGAAGTTGTCTTACATTATGCAGATCCAGCGCAGCATGCCTCCGAGGCATCCAACCGCCACGAGCCTGCAAAGCGAGAAACTAAACACTCTGTCGTCTTCAACAAGCACCACCTCTATTCAACGCAATGCCTAACCCGCTCTAAATTCTGATTTTATAACGAACAGGGCACGCGGCTACGAGGTATTTCTCCCCTTTCTTGAATAGGCTTTGCCGTTACCCACCCAAGTCTGTACTAACTTCATCCTCGCAATAGGTCCTCATTTTTACATCCCTATACCTGAGTGCTCTGATATACGATCTCGACACTACGATACGTGCATACGTGCCCACATCCAAGTAGCCGTGACCAAGTCTTTCGAAAGCCCAGCACAACTCACTTGGCTCAAGACCGGCTTTCCGATTGCTTCCGTTTGTGCAATACTTCGTGCGTACGTGCTCCATGCATTCGACTCAATACAAATTCGATCCTATTGTACTTTGATGAAAATCAACTGATGTGTCGTGACATTAGCTCCGCATTTTATGCAGTGTTTGACTTGAAATGGATGTTCATATCCAGCATGGTAGTCTGCGAAGCCGGCTCCGCTTTGTGTGGTGCAGCCCCTGATATGGACGCTCTGATAGTTGGACGAGCCATTGCTGGACTTAGAGAAACAGGAATCCTGGGTATGTTTTGCCATATTTCTATTACAAAAGCATCTTCTAATTGCGTTTTTAACAATTTAGTATTCTCGATTTCTTCTTAATGAAGACGACGAGTGAAGAGAGAGCAAGATATATGTCATTCGTTGGTGTGGTGTGGCCTGTTGTTGATGAAGCTTTCTCCGGCAGTAATGCGACGTGGAAGTGATCCTTCTATATCAATTAGGTATGAAGAAGGAGAGACATTTTGCGCAGGAAACAAAAGGTAACTCTTAAAACGCGGTCTTGAAATTTATTTTGGACGATTCAACTTCGAAGAAAGGACCTAGGGAGTTTCTACGGAACGTCACTAAACACATGTAACGATGTATATATGTGAACTCTATTGGATGCGACATTTGCTTGGGTACCAAGATACACGATCAAGCCTCACGGAAGCTTGTATTTTTCTCCAATTCCTCTCTGGACAGCAGGTCTTTCTGCAACTCTTCCAACACATTCAAGAAGGTGTGGATACTTGCTCATTTCTTGTTCCGTATACCCACCTTTTACCCAATTCTTCACCCAAGCCCACGTTCCAATATCAGCTATTGAAAACTTGCCCTTTTGCCTTCCAGCAAGAAAGTCTTTTGGCTGGCCAGTGTACGTGCCAGACAGATGTATTTCGAGCACACCAAATACGCGATACGTCTCTTTTCGGAATCTTTCAATGGCAACTAGTTTTTCAATATCAGATAGCGACTCAGCACGTGTATGTAGTACGTCTTGCATGAGCTGTGTTCTTCTACGCGTCTGAAGAAGCTCAAATTTCCTTGGTATGGAGCACCACTGCCATGCCAAAAAATTAGCCACTGCATTAGCTCGCTTTGCTCGCGTTCGTCTTGAAAGCTGAAAAGATTGTCTTTGTCAAATTTCAAGAGATAGAGTAGTTCTGCTGAGGTCTCCATCACGGGAAATGGAGGAGATTCAGTGTTGTCAATGAGAATTGGGATTCTGCCTACACAAAATGAGCAAAGATAAATCCGAATGTCATCTGGGCTTACCATTTGGGTTGAGACGGAGGAACCAGTCTCTTTTCTGCTCGTTGGTTGCAGTATCACTATAAAATGGTGATTTTAGCGTCTACAGGGCTGTCTGGAAGGGAAAACCATGGGTCAACAAACACGAGAGTAGTTGTCCATGTTGTACCATATACATCTGCTAATTCCTCAAGGAAGATCTGCACTTTCTGGCCATTTGGGGTACTCTCTGTTACCAAATGAAGACCCTATACACAGTATCAGTTGAAAGGATGGTTGAAGTTTCCAGCAGGGCTTTATTTACCGTCGCATTCTTGACTTGAGCGGGAGTTTCATCATCATACGCCCGGAAGTTCATGGTACCGAATCAAAGTTACGCGAGAAACTCTTCTTGAAGTTGGAGTAGCAGAGAATATTTTGTTGCCCAAATAGATGAGTTGTACACGTTCAAATATTGACAAAGCTTTCTTATATATGCGGTGGGCGAGGCAACGGCCAACTCCGAGCAAAGGCTTAACGCTCAAAATAATTCCCGCCCTGAGAACTTCAAAAGCTGTAAATTTTGAGTCACACGATATGCGATTGCCGAGCTTGCTGTCATTTCCTCATTTCAGACTTTGGCTGATATCTTCCGTCATTGGTGTATCTGATCTGTTTGGGGTAATTGAGTCCTGCGTTGGCTGCCACGGACTGGTGGGATTTCCCGATCGGGATTTTCCGATGGTGATAAAGAAACACTTCCCACGATTGATCGCGAAATCCCGATGGCTTTCGGACGAAAGCCGATAAGACTGTGAACGCCTTATTATACAATGAGATAAATCGGCTACAGTATTTAAGTAGTATGAACATTTCTTCATCTCATTCTAGGAAACCTGTAAACAATTCCAGTCTCGTCATCAGAGCACTGTTGAAGACCTCGTCAAAAATCAAATACTGTTCCGTCATTTTTTTCCAAAATTCACACGACCATTCTGACCTACACAATGGCTATCAACGGAAGCGTTGCACGGTCATCTGAGATCAATGAAAAGAAAATCCTGCAACCATTCAACCTCACTGCCACTGGCTACAATCTTAATTACCTCCCTGAATATATCGCTCTCCGACATGGTTTCTTTCGAGAGCAAGGGCTAGATGTCACCGTCAACATACCTACACCATGGGATGGAGTACTCGATGCGCTCGCCGACGGCACAGCTGACATGGCTCTCGGAGGGATCTGGGTTCCATCCATGTACCGCGACCGAGTGGAGCACTACACTGTTTTTGCGCAGATCGCCAACCGCTGTCCTCTCGCAGTTCTAAAGCGGGGCACCAGCGAAGGGTTTCAATTGACTGATATGGCCAAAAGTACCGTCTTAATGAAGTCAGGCGGAGGGGCAAGTGTTGGGCTTTTCTTCAAGATGCTGCTTCGCGAGAACGGCATCGATGCGAGGGCTCTAGATTACATCCAGGATCTGGACGGTAAAATGTTGGGTGACTCGTTCCAAGGTGGTATGGGCGACTACTTTGTGACAGACAACCTCTCTGCCCTGGCTATGGTCTCACGCAATCCCAATGTCTCAATCGCTATGAAGATGGTGACGCAAGGCGATATACCTTGGAGCGTGTATTATAGAGAGACTTCTACAATCTCTCCGAAAATACTGGATGCTCAAAGGCGATTTCGTGTTGGCCTTGCTAAGGGCATTGATTGGGTGCTCGAGCATGATGCAGAATCATTCAGGGACGAACTCGCCGAGCTCTTTCCTACTGTCCCGGTGGAAGTCGCGGTTAGCGTAACCAACGACTCCCGCAACAACAAAATGTGGACTTCCACTTCGGTCGATCCAGCTGGGTTTTCACGATGGCAAAAGGGGCTCGCAGATGCTGGCTTGGTCAAGGAGCCTTTAGCCTACGAAGCCATCGTCGACAACGCGCCTGCGGCTGCAGCACAAATCGAAGCAAAAGTTTCGAAGCGATCTCATTAGAAGATTTGGATCTATTGGAATGAGCTTTTGGTTCAAAATCTAATGGCGAAAAAGATAAGGAGGCTGGCGCCTGTGGGATAATCGTGTCTAAGCAAGTGGCCCAGATCAACTTAGAAGTACTCAATGTCATGACCGGTCACACGTTTGATGGGGCTCAAAATGTTATTAAATGTATCTTTCTACATATTTACGTAGATGCGTAAATCCATCAGCCATGCTGCATTGTCTGCTTCATTCCGATGAGTCAAATAAGGATCGGGGTCCACATTTATTCGTGAATGGAATGCTAGCTATGGATTTCCGCTGATAGAGTAAATTCGTGGTTATTAACGACACTCTGCTTTCCCAGTTCAGGGCAGTATGACAATGAACAGCGATAAGTAGTTTCACAAAGGACAACTCGAAATTATAACAGTAGAAGAGGCCTCGAAATTAGGGAGCTCCGCCAGTTAGCGAGCCCCTATTTTTGCGATCCGAAGTTGCGATTTTAGCGAGTTTCCGGGCCTCACAGCCTATAATGATAGCGAGTGCTCATTAGAACCTGGTGAAATACCGCATTCCAGGCAAGAGCAACGATAAGCCAGAACACTCCATGTAAATAGGATTGGACTTAGGTAGGAGCAAATTCGATCATTTTGATTGAACAATCTTAAATGCAATTCTTCCTCGTTTGATGCTTTGACCTGACTTTCCCGCCTAGAACCTAGCAATAAAGTGCAGCTCATAGAATATACATAGTATCAAGACTCATGTCCCCTTCCAACCCGTTTGTAGTAGCTCCTTCTGCAATCATTTTTGCTTTCTTCGCATTTCTACGTTTGAGGAGTAGCCAGCATCCACCGTAAAGAAATCCGGCGACGACTGTCAGACCGGCAGACACGGCATTGCCTTGTATATATCGTGGGCCTTGCTGGCTGGGGTACAGTTGAGAGGAGACCAGGTTTGATATGTTTGCGATTGAATATGCGAAAGGCATTCCGAATGCTCGTTTTGAATCCGGCGACAAATTGGTAGCAACCCAAGTCACAGCTAGTGTTGATATGGGATAGAGGCCTTACTAGCGTTAGCATTTACATGCACGATGGAATTGGGGGATACGTACCCAAGACGAGAATGAACATTCCCGCGTAGCCAGCATTCGCATTCGGTGTTGCAACACAGATCAGATAGCCAATAACGACTGGAATGCAGCAATCCATAATAAAAACCCCACGTTTCTTGGTTTTGTCTGAATAATACACCTGAATGACGAGGGATATAGCACCCAGAACAAAGACTGGGATTGTCATATAGTTGACTTTGAGCGAGGCAAATCTAGACCAAGTCAGCCAGCCGTTTCAATTTGTCACTGAAAGTAGAAAGTCACCCTAGGCCTGAGATAATCGTAGGTAGGAAGACACCAAAACCATTGATCGCAACCGAGGAGGTGAAGAAAGCGATGCCCAGCAAGTACACAAAGGGGTCCTTGAGAGCAATTATGATCCACTTGCGCTCGAACTTTTCTTCCCCTCTAAGCATGAAATCTCTTTGCTTCTTCAGGCGCATGGTTTCCTTCTCCTCCTCGCTTAAGAACCGTGCTGTTTCAGGTGCAGTCGGTAAGAAGATCCAGCCAATTCCACAAATAACAATCGTAATAAGAAATTCGATGATGAAGAGCCACCTCCAAGCTGCAAGCCCATTTCGTAATCCCATGGTCTGAATGGCGTATGCGAAAAGACCACCAAAAGCACCAGAGATGCACTGAGCCAGATTGGTCGTCATTATACGTTTTCCGGCCAGCTCCCGAGGATAAATGGTAGAGAACAGATAGGCAAAGCCCTGAGCAAGGCCGGCCTCCGCGGCATTCAACAGCATACGGATTACAATAGCCTGAGCGTAGTTGTGAATGAAAGCAGTTCCTAAGGTGCAAGCACTCCACAAAACAAACGCAGTGCCAATTGACTTATTAGCGCCCCAACGCTTGACAGCCAAGACCCATGGAACTTCAAAGAGGATGGTGCAGAGGCTCGACAGAGTATTGATATTTCCAAACTGACCACCGTGGAGACCAAGATCTTCATCGAAGCCGAATACCCGAGCATTTCCTAGCTAATTCTTTGTTAGTAATACTACATTGCGTGGAATAAAGCCTCTCCCTACGTTGTTTCGGTCGAGAGTAGATAGGACAAGGAAGATCACTGAAACTGGCACAACATATTTATCAAATTTTCTACGACAGGCAGCTTCCTTTGCGGGGTCGATGTAGATGACGGAGCCCGTTTCCCCGGCAGCGTAGTCGACATCGCCCTGGTTGTCGAATACGATGGGTTTTTTGGTGTCCATGATCGAATGAGGCTCCATTGCGGGGACTAGGGAGATGAGGGTGAACGAAATAGTTCAAGATGACAAAAGTGATCTATGGCGGGAGAAAACTGTTGAGCGCTCGTTCATTCCTATATATTTTATATTCTTTCCTCTCTGCATCTCCGGGGTCTGTATCTTGTTATGATAAGCATGCAAAAGAACACAAGATACTTCGGATCCATCCGAACAAGATTTGGAGTCTCAATCTTGGCGTGGCAAGTATCGCAGCAGAAAATGTTGGAGATTCCGGGGTAGAATATGGGTAGCGTAGGTGGGGGTTGATTGTGGCAAATCCATTATCAACAGGAAGAGGATTCTCGAGTAAGTTAATACCGTTTACTCCCCTTATCATTGATCGGTATACGCCGATGGCATCTGGTGAACTGCATATCCACTTTCGCGCCTTTTCTCCGCATTCATCAATTTCATCATTTAAAATCTTGACACCGAAATCTAAGATACTAAGCAAAATATCATTGATGGATTCGTTATCGCGCTCTGGCCCGAAGCTTGCCAGGGGGGTCACTGCATGTAAGAGGTGAGTCCGAACAATGATAGCCAAGATAGCAACCACGGCTGACCGAGGCTGCAGGTGTCGCCGAAGGAAACAGAAAGTAGGACTAAGATTATTGCATTCTACGCAAGAAGATACTTATCATTGTATGAACACGTAGTGTGATCTACGACATCCAAATTGCTCTAATTGTGAAAGTGCACACGTACCGTGCTTGACTTATCACTCGGGCAAACGCACCGAGGTAAATCCATCCAGATAAAGTTTTAGGCGCGTGACATGTCACTAAAACCTCTTCAGATACCTCGCGATTATATTTCCGATCTAGAAGCACAAGTTGAGAGGTTGACTCGCGAGAATCAGGAACTGCGAGCGGGAAATCAGCTCGACTCTGTCGATGGCGAGGTAGCTTCGCCAGCGGTACAGGACCTCAGAGGACTCCCTGCGGCAGTCCCTCCGGTACCTGGCGAAGAGCAAGGCCATCTTCACGATTTGGTCAAAAGTGTTAGGAACGTTGTCGTTGAACCTTCAGGGCAGCTGCGCTTTTTAGGAGCAAGCAGCGGCATCACGCTCGCCAAGCTGGTGATGGCATCAATCCGAACTGGCGCGCTGCCGTCGTCGCCACTATCCTCTAAGCGTCAGTCTCAAAATGTTCACAACTCGACAGCTACATCTGTACCCGCGGCAGCCGAGTCTTCGCTTCCACCACGCCATGCTGCGGACCGTCTGGTGGAAGCTTATTTCCAATATCGTACGCCTCATATGCCAATCATGGAGCGGTCGGAGGTCGAGAACTCTCTCAACAACGCATACTCTTCCATGGAACGTCGTCAGCCCTTAGACTTAGCAGTCGAGATGGATATATTTAAGACCTATATGATTCTTGCTATCAGTCTCTGTACTGTTCCCAATCCTTCCGGCGGCACTGGCCGCGTAATGCAAAGCGAGGGCTGCTTCCGTTCCGCAATTGGATATATCGAAAAGGTCGTTGCATACTCGAAAAGCGACCTTGAAACGCTGAGGGCTGTATTACTTCTGGCTCAATTTGTTTCAATGTGTCCTTGGCAGGGAAGCTTATGGCATCTAAGTGGCATTGCTCTACGACTATGCATTGATATGGGCTTACATTGGGAAAATGAACCAGAATCTCTAAATATGGAGCCAAATTTAACTGTACCAACGCCACCGCTTATGGTACTCCGCCTATTATTTTGACCGAGTCTTGAGCATCACGCTCGGTCGTCCTTTTGGGATTGTTGATGACAGCATCAGGGTCCCGCTTCCAAATCCGTGGGTAGCATCTGGTCGACCATTCATCCAGGAAACCAACAACTTTGACATCCATCACCAACGAGCCCACAATCACCTATTCAGCATGGTAAAGCTCGAATCCGAAATCAAACACGTACAGCACAGCCAGACCTGGGAGCTAAAGATAGCTTACCCAAAGCCAAACTTCTCGATGTGGACCCAAGACATTCGACCACGTCTCCAGGAATGGTGTGGTACTATTCCAGACCTTAGCAAGGCTCATCCGTCTTCCATATTTTCGATTCAGGCCTACTGGGATAGTATCTACAACAGCGCAGTCCTCCTTCTCTACCGACCCAACTCTGGAGTTCAGTACCAGTCTGCGGAAGAGCTCTCTTTCTCCTACGAAGCTGCCTGCAAGGTGATCTCAAGCATTAAGATCTTACAGCGGGAGGGGAAACTTGATGTTCTGTGGAAGTCAGTTCATCATCTCTTTATCGCAGGCTTGACCATCATCTACGTCATCTGGCAATCAAAGGAAATGCGAGACCAAAATCCCGTCGGAAATAGTATTTCAGCACTCCAATCTTGTGCCTCGACGCTGTCGGCCATGTCCGAGACATTCCATGGAGCTGCGGGTTGTCGTGACGTTTTCGATACTCTCTCTTCAGTCACGGTCGATTGGCTAGTTACCAACGACGCCGAAGGTATGCGCCAAAACCGGATAGCATTTGATAAAGCAAGTTGAGGATCTGCTGCAACAACTACAGCCTTCCCGCGGAGGGATGTTCACCAATGAGAACAGTGTGAACGATATGTCAGCTATGCTGTCAAGTGACAACTTTGCTTTTGGGGGAATGCTCAGTTATGCCGCGCAATGGCCCGATTTTACCGGTTCGAATTTCAATGGGATGGATGTGGATCTTTTTATAGAAGAAACATTCAACTCAGGCTCCTACAGCTTCATGTAGTTTGATGCTACAATAATGTTGAATTGTAGCCTCTAGGCAATTCAAATAAGAAAGCACTGCACCCTAAATAATCGAGAATATCTAAGTATTATTCTTTGAAGTAGTATAGGTGAATATTTGATACTAAATACTACATAAATTGTGCTAAAATCTGCTTGATTCGAAGACAATGCCTATATTTCGTTCCTTCTATGCAAGGGCAACAAGCCTCCGCTTCGGTTTTGCATCAATCCAAAAACATTCTTCAATCTCCGCGATATTAACCTTGGATGCAATTTCATCTTTCTACTCAATTTGTATCGCAAGAATAATTGGAGGGATGTCTGGGATTTCTGGTATCGATCTTCGACCGATAACAATGAATTCTTTTAGTCCATTATTGTTCTCATCCGAAGGTAAATCTGCAGAAACAGTCTTGCATACACTGCCAACCTTTGTTCCCTTGGCATTACGAATATTCGGCTGGTAATCCGAAGCATAATCGTTAAATGTACGGACACCGTGCTATTGTTTCTACATTTGGTCTACTTCAAAGAAAGCCGAGTATGTCCAGAAAAACAGGATATATTTGTCGGGAAGTGTTCTCAGTTTGCTCTCAGTAAGAGTACTTAGATGTTCCTCGACGTCAGCTCGAGAGACTCGAATATAATCGTCCACTTCTTCCGTGTCAAAGGTGCTGCCCTCGGTGCCATTCATTTGACTAACAGGAGCAAATCGTAGAGGATCATGTTAGTGGGAGTAACAAGTTATCTCCGCCCTGTCACTACCATATATAAGCATTAGAGGTTGAAAGTATAGAAAACAGTAGCTCACGTTTCAAGACGATCATTTCCGACCGAGCAATGTACACGGCCCTTCCAACCCACCTACGACCAGCTTGGGAAGAAAATACTCTCATTCAACGTCGTCATTGGAAGTGTAGAACGTGTTTTTCTTCTACTTACCCCATGAAACGTGTCCCATGAAATGGCAAGCTCGAAGCGTGAGCACGGCAAGCCCCAAAAGAAACTTTCACTTGAGACTTCTTGCAAACTATCAATGATAGCTTGGAAAACGGCATGGATATCACCATCAAACGACATGTCTCGGCGGGTATAATTGTCAACCAAGTAGCTGTAGTCAGTCCAGAAAGCTGAGGAGTCCCTCTTAGCGCGTCCCGTATTTCCTATTCGATATCCTGTCGGAAAGTAATGTTCGAACGTAGTATTTCGTATTTCAAATCGAGATTCTTCGCAAAAGTAGGCTTGCCGGCAGACCTACAATACTTGCTCCTTCGTGAATATGATGTTGCGGCGGGAAAGTACCCGCTCTTGCATTGTCCAGGCACGGTTATTCCACTTGCTTTGATCAATATCTTCAAGCGCATCAATGAAAAATTCGCCTCGGTTGGTTGCTTGTGTATTTATAGTGGTCATGAGTGATATGCCTTCATTTTGCTCGCTAGGTGGGAGGACAACAATCTCTTCCTGGTTAAAAAAACGTGTATCTGGCTGTAGTCCTGGTAAGCTGGCGTCTGAATCGTTTTCGGAGGCTGCAACAATGGTAAGAAATGCCGAGTTGTAGATGCTACCCATTTTGCTGATTTGATACTTTTTATCCTCGTCGTCATCCTGAATGATGCACAAAGCATCGACCCAAAGATAGTCGATACCAAGCATAGATGCAAGCTCCGAAGCGCCAGTGATAGTTTGAGGAAGTTGAAGTGTTCCGAGAAACCCAGGCTGTTGAAGTTGCTCGACATTGTCAATTTTTAGTTTGATAGCCGGGTACGAGCCCCAAACATAGCTTAGAGCAGCATATCTGATCTCAGAAGATCTGAAATCTGCAAATTTCTTGATTGAGTTTTGCTTCACATCAATGAAGCGAATATAATCCAAACTAGAGCAATAGAACTCTTAGCGAGATAGCTATAGGGAGTTGAAATACATGAGCAATATACTTACTGCGCTTTCGAATATTGTCCAGTCACCGAACAGTTCACTCTATGCTCATTTTCACACAGGCGTATCCATTTTTGAAGCAGTCTTTTATCTAATACCAGCTCACGTTTCCTCCCACCGAACAACATCGCGTCATCTTGATCCTGGAGTGGGGATGAGACCGCACCAACAGAACAAGGTTGGAGCACATATTGGAAGGACGCAATCGGGTGATCATTTCCTTGTTGATAAGCACTCAGGCGCATTTGCCGTATGATCCATTGATTAGGATTATCTTTATCTTTTCGCGAGTCTCTGATTCTCCCATAATAGGCCATATCCGGATCTGCCACAAAAGAGATGGTTTCGTCATCTAATGGCCGGTTGAATTCAAAAACAGCCCCTTGTCTAGCAATAATGCTGCAGAACAGCATGCATAGTCCACAAGAAGCTGAATCATTCTTCATTCTCTGGAGTGTCCCTAGTTGAATCTTTTCCAAGGCGATATTGCTCCCAGGATGGGCAAGAAGGACCCCTGTGGCCTTGCCATCTAGAAAGTCCGCTATTTCTGGCGCAGAAGGAGCTCTGAGTGCGGGGAAGCAGATTTTACTGCAGTAGTCGCAGAGATAGTTTGAATCCATCTTCTCTAAGTTTGTGATCTACCGCATCTATCGTAATATCACTCTTATCGCATACTTGTAATCGACAATGGAGTGACACGTCATCACTCGGCAGCAAGAACATCAAAGTCTGAAAATCAACCTACGATTTATTGCGCTCTCAAATCAAATTAAAAAGTTAATTTTGTATCATAGAAGAATTTTCAATTAAATCTATCGCGCACCAAGGAAGGAACCAAATGCGATATGGCAACTTAGTTGTGGGAAACACCAACGATAGTGGGCACTAGAGAAGCCCTAACCAAGTCACGTGTGACTGGACTGGAGGGGATCCAAATTTCAACTCGGGTCATATAATTTCATATACTTCGATGATACAATAATGTTGGAGTACCATATCAAAGCAAATAAAAAGCGAAACTGTGAGCACCTACGTGAGGTTTTAATACCTATATCTCTTCATTGGAAGATCTGCTAAGCTTCCTGCCTGTATCCAATTTCACGGTGGCCAGAAAAAGCGGCACTAATTATTGCCCATTTTGAATGTCTCACTCGCCGTGGCGCATTCAGAATTAGTGCCGCTTTTTCTGTCCACCAGGATCCAATGTACCGGTGTAACAGTCTCGCATTTCTCATTGGGAACGGTGTCGTTTTGCCCCCCTTCGATCCGGTCCTCATGACAATGTCATCTTTGCTGGTGCCGAGCCACCGCGCACGTGACCCATCGCCGCTCTACCCTCGCTTCACCTTAACCCCACCCATCTCACTTGGCCTCCTTATGCCTCACTTCTGCTCATCCGTCTTGCCTGGGATGTACTCATCCCCGGTCGCGCGGCTATCGAGAGCGCTAACTCCTGGCAAGAAGGATTTAGGGGAGCCAGAACGTATTAGGATGGGCTCCAGGCTCACTATCTGTAACGATTCTGCTAACTCAGTCTAGCCCCTAGACCTAGCTTATTGTCGGGTGTTGTGTCTGAGGCTCTATTGGTGGGTAGCACGGAGTCTGATATCAAAATACAAGTCGTTACTAGTATAGGATCACCCATGTATAAGAATACCCTGCCGAATCTAGAAACCAGGCCTGCGGCGCTAGTATAGTGTGCCCCTCCTCCTAGACAGAGTGTGTGCTTATTCTCCTTAATACACCTAATCCACTAGCCTGCTATTGACACCGCAGGTGCCCTGGCCTCTACCAGAGTTCTTCCTACCATATATGCATGCTGTGAGTTCGCATTCCGTGATAGGTACGGGGGTACTTCCATGGGTTCGTCCTCTGGCCTTGATCTGCATAGTCTTCGTGAGCCAACTGCTGGGTCGCCATATTCGTACCCCCCTCCAAGCTTGCCACCCCCGCAGTACTCCACTCCAAAGTGAGGATTTCCCTTTCTTTGGCAGTTGTCCTTCTTCTCTCTTCTATCAAGCTTGCCCATCTACGTTCGCTCTTCACCATGTGCTACCGTCAGAGCCCCAGCGGGTGAAAAACTCTGCAACCTCATCCCAGAGGTGTCATATCCGTTCCAATGCGAGTATTGCTCCCTGGGCTACCATTAGCATAGACTTGACTTGAATAGCGTACCTGTTTGCAAGGCGGGGAATATGAATAGTCGGATGGGTTTGATATCCATTTTGCTAGTAGTCCTTGTTTTGGATAAGGCCACGCTGCGCAATGCGACCAGAGCCTCAATATCACACAGCAGTCTTGACACTTCCAACTAAATGCGCTTGTCTGCCGTTGGCTCTGCATCGAACCTAAGTAAACACAGATTCGTAGCTGCTGGCACCAGGTGCAGGTGGTGAAAACAAAGAGGTCCAGGTCGAAATGGCCGTTCTGCCTGAGGCATCACACCGCGACTGCTCGCTCTGTTACAGTACTAAATCAATCGAAATGGAGGGCGAGCTCAACACCTGTACGTGGTGCCCTCTACGAACCTGTGGGCAAGTGCGTGCTCTTGGTATTACACTGCCTCCTTGAGCGCAACAGGTTGTCCAGCCCTGCAGTACTTACCCTGAGGATTGAGGCTATTCGTAGCCAACACGATCCCAGAGCTTAGATTGAGCCGGACGACACGACGACGACCCCCTCGACGTGGAGCCGCAACCATCATCGACAACCGAACCAACCCCTTTCCTTTGTCGATCGATTATACCAACCTCCTACATATCCGACAACAGCTAGCTCGGCCCAGAGCCTTTGAACGCTACCGCCGAAGATACCGACACCTTATTCCATCCTACGAAGGCAGTCGCCAATAACGGCCGTACAAAGCGATGGAAGCACAGTATATTACGATTAAGAGCCCTAGGGGCCGGGGGTGATTCACAATCAGGGACGCGGACAAGGACGTGATACTTTAGGACCGCATGGAGGAGAGAGAGTCTCCACGAGGTGACAGGGGGAACATATCGGTGGAATGCTGTCAACCCTCTTCTTGATGCGTAGAAGCGTCCGCGGCTGCTATCCTCCCTAGGTCTCTACCACACAGACGAGGAGTGGCCCATATATGAGGTGAAAGGTTTGCGGAAGGCCTTCGAGGGTGGCTCCTTTTCTAAAAGGCTCCCATGGACCGTCTGTAAGGGTGCCAGGCAATTATATGGGTAGCTTCAAGCCCTGGGCCTTTGCTTATTTTGCAGTTGGAGTGACCCCCCCTATGAAGGGCACCTCCCGTCTACAAACAAAAATGAAATAACCATCAAGCTGGAATAAGCAATCGAAATACACATTGCCCACTTCTAAAACATTAGGTTTTCTCTCCGAGAAATAAATCCGCAGTTGCGCACTCTGTGAAAGGCCTATGAAAAGTTTCTATGGTACATTTTGGAACCCAAAACAAATTAAACATTGCCCCCCTCCCAAGCCATCCGCCCCGCACTCCCATCCCCCAAAATCGAAGATAGCAAGAAGCAACAAGTTTCAATCCATAAAGTTCTCAGCATCCCTGATCTTGAGCCACGGAGGTAGTGCGTCTTCACTATCTTTCTTGTCGAGGCCCTTGACGACGTGGAAGCTAGAAATTAACGAATGATTGTTAGCTATTACAGAGGAAGATCTCTAGCTGGACGTTTGGGTAACTTACGCGGACTTGATGTCGTCTTTGCCAACTGTCTTCCTCTTGTTCATGACGGCGAGTCTCGCAGCTTCTTGGGCGATCAGCTTGAACATATCTATTGTAAACTCCGGCATCAGCTCCGTTCTTCGGCTAATGCCCACTCTGCGTGGACAGAATGACCGTAGTTCAAACGCCCACCTACCATTCATGTAGTCGTTTACAGCTTCCAAGAATTGAGGACTTATTTGATAGCTACTGTAGATTGAGTTGTGGACTATTATTCAATTTAGATAGGATGGTTGTGAAAAATTGAGGGTTCGAAGAGGCGCGTACGGAGGCTGCAGTGGATTGGGCGTCGTTCAATGACTCTGGGCCACGATTAGAACAACTGGCTGAAGAAAAGGCTTCTTCAGAGCCAATGCGAGGAAACCATTCTAATTGTTGAACATTGTTTCCGTTAGATTGTTCAGGAACTCAAAAGATTACAAACTGACCGTGGAACGAACACTCGACATCCCGCCCATACCCATGACAACTAGCACACGCGCCGCCAAACATGTCTCCTAGAGTAGAGCAAATAGGGAACATCTTCTCATCGTTTTAGCAGCGACTACATACGAGATTCTGCTCATGACCAATAGTATTAGCTATTGCGGCTTCGTAGTTGTCTTGGGTTTTCCGCAAGAGTTGGGTTTCATTGCAGACTGTTTTCAATGCTTTCAGCCTCAGTATTAAATCAGAGCTTAAAATTTCGTGACTCATAGTTGCTTTCACTATTGAATGAGCTCGGCTTTGTCTTTTTAAAACTAAACCTTTGTGAATTGTACAAGGAAACAGAGAATGAAATAAGGAATTAAAGTCCCTCCAGAACATGCTCGCGTGGAACAAGATAGGCTTCCCCGACTAGCGCGAATTAGTAGCTTTGTGAATGCCAAGCCTACAGAATCTCACCGGGTTTGCCTTTATTGTGGCTCCCGCCCTTTTTCTTTTTCCTTGCATAATGCTTTGAGCACAGGTGCGGTCAAACTTCATGCGGTTTCTAGTTGGGTACGTAAAATGAGTCATAGATCCCGTGGATTTAGTCCACTTTCTGGCTTCCTCGAGCCCTTGACAGCAACACTTCGCCCATTTGCCTAACGCTGCCTTGTTCTGTCCACGCGTTTGAGCCAATTACCCATACCCTTTTGGCCATTATCTGTAGGGACTGCAGCGCAGCGGAAGCCACAGCTTCCTATCCCGTAATTAACCAACAGCCGTGCACACGACTACACCCAAAACCTGTTCTTGGACGCGCCGTGTCCTTTAAGGATACCGGGAAATATAGTGGGGACGCTTCTAATCAGCGTCCAGCTGAGCTTCACAGCCGCGTCTTTTCCGGACTCGAAGGATCTGGTCCCGGGTATAATCCGTTAACTGTAAGACCCAGACGCGTTGCGACTGGTAAGTTGAAATTTATCAGGCCATATTTATCGCAGCTGCACTGCACAGCCAGGGTCTGCGCGCCCAAGCTGGCGCAGGAATTGAACCAGATTTAAGGCAAACTTGCAACGACAACGACCACGACCAGCAAACGAGACAGTTAGGCACTGAGCTCTGGAAGGATGTAATTGCAATAAAGTGAAGTCCGATAACTTGGGACAATTCCACTATTTTTGATAGAAATACAAAACTACCAGGTGTTTCAAGCTGAAGGTTCGGTAAGTCAGTCCTAAAGACATCGCACCTGACATTAGATAGCGGCCGCCGAGTTTCGTCAATCTCACAGTATGATCCAAAGGAAGATGATTGAGAAGAGATGGCGGAGCTTCATCGTTCATTAACCCATCAGCGGAAACAGGACAAGCAGGAAGTGTTCGAAAAATCTGCACTCAATACTTGTAAACTATTTGACACCGACCACGACTCAGGTCAAATTGGACCATCTATTATTGCAACTCCAGAGAGTACGCCAAGTTTGTCAGAAGGGGCTTGAAAAGGCGATGAATACCTATTAAAGCTTGGATAAAATTACGTGAAGAGACCTCCTTACTACCCCGCACAAAACCCTACAGTTATTCCTTGGTGTGAATGGACCCTTTTCCGTCCTTTAACTGCTTTGCTGCTCCATCGGCGAGCATGGTAGTCTCAATCTGTCCGTTGACGTAGCATTAAGTTGACTCCCCGATTGACCCATATATGCTACTGGAGCTGCATTGTGATGAACAGACCCCATATTCAAATTCAATTGAGCAGGATTGATGGTGGTTGGCCTGGCTCTAGGGACCATCTCGGACAAGCCAGCTTCTTCTCGATCCTTTCTCTTTCCCAACCTCACTTGAGCTTTCCATTCAAGCTGTTTTGCTTTCAGCCGTGCGTCGTCCCACGCCGGTCGTGTTATGCAACATTCACTTTTACGTCGGATGCACGCCTTGCAAGAAGTGACGCCGCTTGTGTGGTTCAACGTGTACGTGCGATCGCACTTCTTTTGGAGGAGCGTGCAAGTAAAGCAGCCTGTGAGCCATCAGCATTCCGCAGTTGTGTGCGTCGGTAAGTATCACTCACTTTTCCGGTACCTACTATCCATCTCGGACATCTCGGAGCTGTTAGAAGACTGTTGCACTCGCTCGGGTGTGTTAGAATTGGGCCCCTAAGAAGCTGGTCAGCATGATCAATTGCCGGTGAATCGCACAGAGAATCGCATGGAGACAACTTACATTAACGGGGCGTTTCGTGTTCTGCGGTCCCATATGCAAAACGATTCGAGGTGACGAAGCTGTCCGTGGAAGCTCGGTTGGACCTTGTTGTTGGTTGTGATGCTGCTCAGTCGGTTCTTGCTGGAGAAGCGAAGGAGCCTCGCGAGGTCTCGAAATTGCAGATTTAGAAATCTCGATGTCTCTATCTAGAGCCTTCGACCTTGACTCTCCGGCGTATGATTTCTCATGAGCTTCAAATGGACGCTCTTTGGCAAGTTGGGTCGTGAGAGGGCCAGGTGGATTTGGGAAAAGAGGTCGTACCTCAACCTTAACCTGCATCTCGGTAATGTTCCATACGAGCTCGTAGTGAAGTCTTCGAAGCCTCAGTCGCCTCCTGCCCTTCCTGAATTCTTCTGGAAACATAAAGCTCTCTAAGTCTTCTATGTCATACGGGCCCAAGTGGTTGCCAGTAGCATCGAGCTTTTGGGACATTGAGAGATTCCAGGAGAACGGTATCTGTTGAATCTGCACTGTATCTCGTGTTAGATAGTTCTTGGAAATCAGATCCGACAAGATGTATTACTTTTTTTACCATTAAGAACCAGTTGATTATGTTCATGGGCTTCTGTCCACAACGTGTACGACTTCCCCTCCAGCTGTGGAGCTGGAGGTACCTCATCCGACACAATAATAATGTCTTCAAACTCAATGTTCCTTTCGGAATGCGGCCAAGTATGATGCCTTCGTCCATCTTTGCCCAGACCACAAGACTGACCATCCACCAAAATTGTCCCCTATGATTTCAATATCCATTAGCATAAGATCTATCAGATTTACTTCTACACTTACATTGGGGATTGCCCACTCCACGACTTTCAATCGGTAACCATCTGCATCACGTTCAAAGGGAACTGCGCCGAGTTTTCTAGCATCAGGAAATAAGAGTGCGCCTTCTGATTCTGGATAGTACGGCAGAGTGACCAGTGCGCCATAGCTTTTAAGAGTCTGGGATTTTCGCACGAAACCCTCGCTCAAAATAAGTCTCTCCGATATAGCTCCCCTTACAACATTCAACTTCCCAGAGTCGCTGTGTCGCAGTTTGGCAAGCTCACTAATATGACTTTTTGCCATTCGCTTCCGGAGGTACTCAGAACTCGAGCCAAATTGTCCCAGGAAGACGATTGTCTAGAGCCTTGTTAGTTGTTTTAAAGTAACGCTAAGACAGGGCAGCATACCCTAATGCCCTCCACTTTGCGCAGCACTTCATCGATAGCTGTCTCGAGAACCTCAATTACAGGATCGAAGCACTTTTCGAGGGAGCTTCTAGTGTGGTATAGTCAGCAAATATTGGGTTAGGGAGTGACTTGTTTCGTACCGCTCGATCTTCATGTAGCCTCTCCCGAAGCCTTTATCAGGGTTGGCCCGCAGCCTAGGAGCTGAAACATTCCACGTTGTAGAACCCGGTCGAGGTGGGAGGCCGCAATCCTTTTTCTCTTCCTTGAACTTTCGACAAATCTGATATATAAGACGTAGTATATCCTCTGGATAGTCGTCACTCGTAATTTGGGGTCGTAGCCACGCTTCAAATTCCGCTTCGACTGCTTCTCCTGAAACCTCCAAAGCTTGATTCAGATGTCGAAGTTAGTTTGTAAGCTTCGAGCAGAGAGGCTGTTCTATTACTAACACTGTGTTGGTCCTAGTTGATCTACTCGCAGAGGGTCCTTCGTCACGAGCCTCAGTGGTGTCATACAGCCAGTACCACCACCTATATCCACAGGTAAGAAGCAATCGCCTTCCTATTCATACAATTTAGCGCTGCACGGAAATATACTTAAGCCATAAATATGGTGCTTACGTACATTGAGTTCATCTAAATTTGTCCCCTGGATGTCTAGGTCAATCGAGGTTGTAGCTTCGGCTATGGTATCACGAAGCCATTCTTTGACTCCGCACAAGGTCTCCGACACAGTGTAGACATTCTCGATTCCAAAGACCATGTTCTGCAAATCGTTTGCCGCAATTGCCTTGGCCATTGCTCTGGCTCCAATCCCAGCGACCTTCGTGTGTAAAAAGTCGGGCCACCCCGATGGGAACGCGAGCACCAGCTCGACCTTGAATGAGGATATGCCACTGAAGTATTTGCGATTCGCGCTCTCGATGATATGGGCAATAAGCTCGTTCAAGAAGTCCTCGAAAACTTCTTCGGGCTGTTTCCCGAGTATCGCAGTCAGCCTGTCACGTAGCGCACGATATCGTCGCGACGCAGGCGTGCTTGTTGTCGCATTGTTGGGATCTAGCAACAGAAGCTTGATGTGTTCGACGACAAAAACAGCGTCTGGCTGAATGTCAGGATATGGGTCGTCAAGATACTGTTGTGCGCGAAAACCCCACAGCAAAAGTTTACGATCTGCTCTGCTGTAAATTAGATCAGTTGGCACACAAACGTTCCCAGTAGCATCGCCATTATTTCCACCTGGCCAATCTCGTACATTGGTCACGCTCACCCTGCCCTTTTCTCGATGTAAATTTCCGTCTGGTGTAAACGAATCATTGACAATAATGTGGCTAGCAGTCGTTGCGCTTGTTCCAAGGTCGATCGCTACAATCAACGTTCTTTGCTGCATTGTTGATTTCGACGAAGCTGCGATAGTCTTTGTACGATTAATAACGTATATTTCTTTCAAATTATACAAGTGAAGGTTGTGCACAGTGTATCATTGAGCAGAGATAGTAGAAAGTGAGTCTTGAATTTGCGTGACGGGAGAACTCTCCAAAATAACGCGTAGCAGGTCGCAAGAGAATTGCGAACCAGTAAGGGCCACCAGCAAGCATTAACGGCCCCCCGAATCAGGCTTGACCACCAACAAAATGCTGCGCCATCATGTAACACCGAGCAAATGGCCCCTGCGCGACAGCGGTTGAGTCAGCTTTCAGGGTCAAACAGAGTCCCCACCTTATTTGGCCAAGTTCTTGCTGCGTCTCTCCTCATTGTTTGAACCTAAAGCATGCCTTCGAAAGCTCAGCGTCGCAAAATGAGAAAGGCACGATCGTGCAAATGCAAAGAAAAATCCAGCAAGAGAGGCGTGCGCTCCGGCTATAGTACTTGCGAGGCGTGTAGTAACGCTGGTACTGGCCAAGGACCAATCTCAACCCCGATTCTTCCAGCAGATGGGAAGCGCAAAAGAGAAGCTTTTGGTTCTATATCAGACAGGCGAGTATTCATGAAGAGGATATGTCATATACCCGCTCATCCTTTGCAGCGAAGCCTCTGACAACAATCGGCCTATTTCATCCATACCGGTGTTGCATGCGCCAAACAACCTACCACCAGATTCTCTCGCCAAGAAGCGTCGATTGTCGAGACCTCTCGAATCCAGACGGAAGACCTCACGCGTGCTGCAAAGCAAACCATCCGAGAATTGTGGAATATGCACCAACAGAGCTGAGCGTCGGGCTTGGAAGCACAAGATGGCAGGGGAAATAATCACATGGTTTCGATGCGAAATGAAGACGTGTAAGTCGTGGTACCATTCATCATGTGTCTTTGTTTTGCTCCACCAAGATCCCCAAAGTATGATATTTTGCCCGGGGCCAAGCAGTGATCGCGCAATGGTCGTTTGCCCGAAATGTATTGGCCAGCCGGAAAAGGGCTATGATAAGGCTGTACATCAGGCAATGAAGGCATTCATAAGCACCTACGAGACAGGAAAGAAGCAGGAGATTGAGAAAGCATCATCGACTGAATGCCCCACCCATATCTTATCTGCGCTCGATGATATTGATTTTGAGCTTGCACGAGAAGAGAAATACAACGGTTTCGACGACAATCTAGTGCACAGCCTCGTTCGCAATCTTCACCAATCTATCTTCGATTACGACATTGAGATACAGAGTACGATAGATCGTTCCGTGGCCACTTCCGATATTCCAACACGAATGCCCTTGACGACATGGGATTTTGTTGATGCTCACAGCTCCGTTGCCTCGGGACAACAGTGGTTTGACATCGATGAAGCTGGAGTCAAGCGAGCTACACGACATGCGCCTATCACCGCCGCATTGAGGACCATGCTAGGAATCACCGACGGAGACCCTCTAATGATTGCTTCAAATCTGACAAACCTCACACATTCTCAAGTACATACTGGCCTTGTTTCTTGGTTTGCTTTTGATGTCATTGATAATCGATTTGACATATATGGATTGCCGAACATGAAATCGATGAGGGCAATGATGACAGCAGTGGCAAGCGCTGGAGAAGCTAGCAAGTTCACTTAGTTCTTAACATTCTATGAGTCTGCTAACACGTTTTTAGGGTGGCCAGGGCAGGGACGACACCTTTTACAAGAGATTCAATTGAGAACGTGGTATAAGTCGGAGTTTCAGCAAACATTACTCTCGAATGAGAAAAAGTTCACAAATTCCTTGGAAGCTTTCCTGAAGCCATTAGCAAAGGACTTCGACAAGATCAACTCATGGTCTAACGCCCGAAGAAACATCATCGAGTTTACCTTCCGACTCTGGTCTTACCTACAATCACTTCAAGGAAGACTAACCATGATTCAACCGGCGATTCAAGATACCTTTGATTCGAAACTTCATGAGGCATATGATCAAGAAGGTTTGCAGCTGGACCTGGAGAATAGTCTAAAAAGGAAGATCTTATGGGTTTTATGTCGTGGGTTTCGATACGAAGATGACGACGGTATAGAAGGCACTCGCATGCTTACAATCAAAGCTCGAGTCATCGTTCAATAACATTCTCCTTCGCAATTTTATTACTAGATAGCCTATTGGGAATGGAGACGGTACTAAATGCTTGTCTGTGCATCGATTGATCGCCGAACGAAAAAGATATAGTGACTCAGTTCAATCAAGGTTTTTGTGAGATTTTTATTTTATCACGTGACGAGACGACACCCAGACCTGTCATAAAAAGGCTGCTTCGCATCATTAGTTTACATTCAAAAACATCGACGTGTTTACAATTCTTTATTCATTCCAACAGACTACGTTCGAGATCGTAATATAAATTAATTGTTGCAGGTTCGCACCCGACAGTCTCCCAGTCATACCTCGGCTGCGAGAATTCGTGGAGGAACGCCAAAATCGCAAGCGCCAGTCTCCACCGTCAATCCACAAGTTCCAATACTCTTAGAGCCGGAGAATGATATTTCAATTGATGAAATAACAGTTCACAAGTTTGAAGCCCATATGGCTGCGAGAAGTGCAAGATATAGTGGATTCAAAGTCGAAATAGGATGTCGTGCTATGCGGCTGCCAGTGGGACTGGAGGCGCCCCCACTCTTCGCTTCCGCTTACTTGTATTAGGCTAGCGGGCTGTACTGGAACTTATTTTTAGTTGCAAAAGAATCGCAATTAATGTCAAAATTACTTGAGGAACAACTTGAAGAAACATACTAGATATAGATGGCCCTAACAGTTCCTCCGAAAAATAATACTTGGCCGAGAAGGCGCCTATGGAACAATAAACGCAAGGAGAATAAGAAATACAAAGTGGGAGGAATTTTATCGAGTTGCCCTATTTCTTCGTGCCTCCCTTCTCTAAGTTCTGATTTTCTAGTTCTAGGAGGTGTCGAGACATTTTTTTTCTTATAACATCCGCTGTTCTTGCCGTTGCCTTATCTCGGGTGACAGCGGAGGCGACGTGGCAATCTCTGAGCTCCTGTATTAGCAGGTCACTGAATATTATACAATGTTACTCAGCTATGGAAACATATAAAGGGTCTTAGACCCACCACCGGGGACCTAGCCCCAATTGGTGGGTCCCTGGTAGGTTACCAAGGACCCAACCCGTGAGTAAAAATACCTAATATAAGTCACGGGACCTTCTGTCTCATGAGAGAGCCAAAATGTGCCACTAGGGTAACAAAACGGACGCCCACCTATAGCGCTCAGGATGACTCGGAGAGTGCTCAGGAAAGGTGGACGATAATACGCATTCGCCTTAGATATGAAATCATGTTCCACGAATTGAGAGAAGCCTCTAGGGAAACCCTTAGCGGCAAAATCAAAACAAAAAAGTGATGCCATAAAACATCCCGCGGACGCCTAAAACACTTATACTATGCCTCTCAAATCTTTCCTCAACACACCCCCTCGGCCCTCCCCACAAAATAGTCGCATGTAGCTCCTCTGCCATGCTAATGTTTCCGTTTTACAGGAGGCTAGGCATCGCTCGGAATGCCCCCGAGCGAAAGGTTCCGGTCAAGCGGGGACACCCTTCACTCTCCGCATTGCCCTCTGCCCTCTCCTTGCCAACAGATCTATTTATCATCGATCGAAAATACCCGGCGGACGGGCTCTGTAACCATAGGAAGGGCTCGCCCGGTCGGATATGTATAGGTAAATAACCCTCCGCGCTGGTGCTTCCAAAGGGATTTCGAGAAATTGAGAGCTTTCGCTGTATAAAAGCCTGTCAATGCGGTACTAGCAGGCTTTTGTGTAGGATCTATCGATGGAGGCATCGTTGCCTAAATGATGGAAGGGCCTTCGTTCCGCGTATTGCCACAGAGAGGTAACCGCTCTCCCAGTTCCCTGACCACACTTGCTATACCCAGTATATCCCTACCATCTCTTCATGCTATCTGCGATCTATCAAGCTTTGCTCTGGGATCGTGTTGTAATGTGGCTCTTTAGCCGTAGCTAGGGAGTCTTCAAAGCTCAATTTTCAAGGCGAGCCCACGATACGAGGGAGTGTAGGACCACGCCCACGGGTTCGTAGGGGACACCGCGCACAGGTGTTGAGTCCAGTCCCCCGTATTAAAGCATATGTTAAGCTTTCCACAATCACGTGCTCCAGGAGTCTCAGGGACTCAGGCCCGGCTTATTGTCTCAGACTTCCATTGAACCCTCTTAGCTCTACACCTTCAGATTCTAATTTTCTACGATTTTATATGTTACAAACGCACACACGTAAGCAGGAGACTTTAGGCCCAGAAGTTGCTTGCAACTGTAGGAGAACCTAGGAGGGAGTTCTTATGTACGTATTCATTGGCCACTTGCGGGGTCACCTCGGATTGGAGGGGATTCAACCAACTGTTGTATCATGTAGCACAAGTAGACGAATAAATTATTTATTCGTCTACTTAGACAAATAGCCAGGCTACTTATCTAGCGCGCTTCGTGCTCAACTCAAATAGTTTTCTTATATATTAGTATTCACCTACTAGTAACGATACCCTGAACCAGTGACAGTCCTCTTTGCAGAGCCTCAGACATAATCACCAACGATACGCTGAGTAAGCCATCATCGTTACAGTACTCTGTAGAGCGACCGCGGTCACATGTTACAGGAATACGTTATATTATTATATTGGACACCGAAATAGTTCGGGTTCTAGTATTGATCTTCCACATGCTCTAAGTTTTATTATGCAGAAATGTTATACATCAAGCCAAAGCAGTCTATATTATCCAACTAGAACTCGGCCTGTTTTGGCTGGAAATATAAATAAAGCACCTATGTTATCTTATAATATATTAAAGTAATACACTTCAGACGCAATTACTCTGAGGCGTAGTATTTCAGCCCGATCTACTCGCAGTTGTAGTACTCCGAATCTAAAATCAGTCTCGGCTCCATAAATACTTTAAGCCAATCAAAAGATAGGCTAGCAACCCATCTAGCCAGAAATTTGGGAGACCATGCGATGGAATATTAATCATCAGAACGACTTTCCAAGGGGATGAAACCGGCAACCCTGTCTTCGAGGCACAGAGTCATTCCGCTGTATCCGGGAGCTGTATGACCAAACTCCAGCGCGAGTTTGCCGATCTGACTAAAAGCGCCTCCTGTGGTTTGTATAATATGAACATCTTGAAGACGTGCCATGCATTCCCTTCCAGACGGTATTACGGAGTTTCTTATGGTGGTAAGGAGCATGATGAGCAGGGCTAGCATGGGCTTTCTAAATAACATAGCAGAGCAACTGATTTTGATGCAGAGTGCTGGACGAGCGCAGTAGCGATTTCGACCAGGAAGGTATTGGAACTCGTTGTACCCTGTACCATGTGTAGTTTATATACCGGAGGCATGTACGGGGCTTACCGCTTGAACTTCAAGAATCATGCAATAGAAGGTTAGCTTCCGGGTACGGCTTTTACCTACACTTTCTGATAGTGCCTACTCCTGAGCGGCTACAGGGAGAGTCTCACAGTGCAGATTACGCAAACTTCTGATCTGTGGGCGATCCAATCTTCAATATTCATCCGCGTAGCCTCGTAATGGTAATGAAGAGCGAAATTTTGGTGGGCGCGTTGGAATCATGGGAAAAGGGAGTTTTAAGGCCTCTTGGCAAATGATCGATTTTTTTTTTCCTCCGGCCTTTTTGGAACGTGCAACAAAACTGGGTATTTCATTCACAAAACCACGATCCTTTTTGCCCTTCGCACCAAGGTTTGTTAGCTCCTGCCGCCACTAACCACCATAATTTCACCGTTGCATCTTGATATTGTCTAAATTTAGTAAGAACTATAGGATGCTGCCTATGGGCAACAAAGACTGGGATCTTCTGCCTATTATAGGTAGAATCTGTGGGTTAATGCTTAAGAAGTGGACTTTCAGGTGTATATAGAGCACTTCGACCCGTAGCAATTGAGTCCTTCATCCATTAAAACCAATATTCCCTCTGAGAACGGGATGGGCGAGAATGCGCGAGTAGGGAAGCCTTTACGGCAACTGAAAAGATGCTTCTAAAATAAAGACGAACCTGTAGCGAAACCAACCCCTACAGTATCCAAACGAGATATCTCAATACGTTTGTCGCCTGACTTAACTTAGCAATCACCTTTCCCTGTCTCTCCTCTATGTCTTGAGGTGCACTGCTAAGCTGCAGCCGCATGCTTCGTGGAAGGCGATTAGCTGACAATTCAGCAAGGAATCGGCAGTGTTCACCGTCGAGGGTATCAGGTGTTGCAATATATCATCTTTACTTCGTGAAGAGACTGTGCAGATTACTACCATCCGTTGGCCCAGGCCTCACTGTCAGAAGCTTTGACCGATCCTTCAAGGGAAACTGGACCGAGCAGTAACTGGTGCGGCCTTGTTTTTCCTCGCAAGCCTGGCACGTTTGGCTGGTCGAGTGCCGAGGCTGTCATAATTTCTTCTTCACTATTAAAATTAAGGCTGGCCACTCAAAATGAGATTTCCCTTGTATCTTACGTATAGGAGGCGGTCGAAATTCACCGGTTATCTTACGTACTTCACTCAAAACTCGTTTCAGGTCTCTTTTACGTCTTAGATTATATCCGTCCCCTTAATGCTCTGTGTGTTCCGGAGATTCCTCGGTAGTATTGGAGCTTTGCATACTCTTCGCGAAGGTTTCTTTAGCAAAGTTAGTAGGACTGTTAGGCTTAATACCGCTCTGGTTATTAGACTAGCCTATACTAATATCGTCGGCAGCCGTAGTTTGTAAGTTGTAATCTGGATCAACTTAGAAAGCGTTTGCTTTCTAAAAAGCCTGCTAATAGCGTCAAATACCGAGCAAAATTTAATATCGTAGGGTGGACCTATTCTTCGAAGGATCTCTTAAGGAATGATGGAAATCGTATTTATTACTCGCAGTTGAAATGAAGTGTCGTCGGGTTAATCTTCCGTGGCGGACCTGTCTTTTGGGGCATAGTTAGTAACTTGTCTATCTTTGACGGTAAGAGTGTTGTTGCGATAACCGTCCACAATTACTACGTGATTTAATAGACTTGCTACATCCAGAAATTCAATAGCCGCCCCGGAGGTGAATGTACTCGACATAATACTAAAATCTAATGGATATAGTATTACTAGAGGGGAACTGACGAAGAAACGAAGACTGGTGAGTATGGAAGGAAATGCATTGTCCTAAGGTTTGTTTGATAAGCGGGCAGATGACCTAGATTTATCCACATATTCGGACCTCATTCTATAATTAGTTGGGCTGTGTCTCTGCCGAGACGTGGCACATTCGTGACTAGTTGCCTACAGCGCATGAAACTGCCGTGGGAAGAAGCGTCGGTATGATAAGCCAGGCCCATCCTCGGCAGCTAATTAGTAGATTCAAGCTAGTATATTAAGTAATAATATATTTGATAATACTGTCCAGATAAGTTATAGGAATCAGAAACTTATGTGACTAATTTATACGTACGATTTAGGTTGATAGTTGGCGAATCTTAGATATTCAGCTTTCATATTGGCATAACTGATAAAATATACAGTATGCATATAACTAGAAGTAATAATATATCCTCACGTCATTATGCACTGCTTCCTAGCATCATCTTATGGAGGTACTGAACCCTGCCATATCTGTAAGAAATGGGGGCAAATTGATCATATGACCCTCGGGGGATTTGTAGTCCAAGGTCTTATAGAAGGTTCTAGTAGCCTACCTTCATGTATATAAAGTTCTGCTCATCCTGTATTTAGGAGGTTGAGTGTAATTAGCTGCTACAGAAGTGCCACGAATCTAGGCCATCGGAGACTCCGAATACTGGACTATAAGCTGAAGCCCCAAAAGCACGGCTTACAGCGACTCTGAATAGGAGGTCTGGGGCTGCTAAGCTAGTGGATTTGGGGTTAGACCCTCTTTAGAGGGCAAGCTTGAGTCTCTTGCGCTCTCAACTGGACTGACTCTTGGACCTCATACTCCGCTTCTAGCGTGACATGCCATCTACTCTGCTATATTGTGATCCTTCCTGCTGCCCTCCGACGAGGTCGACGGTCACATTTATCCATAATCTTTCCTTCGGCCCCGTCCCATGTTATATAAATTTCACGATAGCCAACCTCGCCGTTACATAAATCATGAAAATATCAGCTGGTATAAAAACCATCTAATAAGCCCCCACAATCAATATATGGCTATTAAAATAATATCACCTAGTTTATTATCTAGTTTCAGTATTTCTATATGGCATTATTTGCGTCGTTCTGCTGCTAAATCTAAACATGAATCTTCCTTCGGCCCAATCTCCCTACTGTATAAATCCCACGGCAGCCAACAGGCGCATCAGTAACGGTAACTCCTCCCGTTAAGACAACTCTACCACCGAGATGATGCTGCCTTGCCTTTCCAGTTTGCTTGCATGAAACTATCTGCTCTCCGGGCAGATGGAGCCTTAGTATGGATCTTCCCCTACTGTGATTTCACACCAGCTGCCGTAGCCCTCGATATATTGCCAGGTCTTGCATGAATGGTATTTTGCCTAGGAGAGGCACCGGTCATTATATTCCAACTCCCTAGCATAACCCTGCCAGCGAGAGGATTACACCTCATCTCGTACAAATAGTGACACGTTCATAGGAGCACTAGACGTTAACGCCTCGGATTTTTAATGTCGTTGGCTCGGACTTTTAAAACTATATAGAATTATCTTCGACTATCATTACAGAGCAGTGCCATGCTATTTGAGTGAGTTCTTTTGGTAGAGAGAAATTGGATAGGTGATTAACAAATTAACGTAATTGTAACGACCTGCTCCGAGTGTAGTCGCTTGGGTACCAAGGTCCTGGTGTTGTAGCTTGGTATCTTTGGGGTAAGGCGGGGAGGCTGCACGGTGAGAAGCTGGTTGAGCAGTAGATGTTATTAAGTATGTAATGAAATACTGTATTTGAGTTAAGCACGAAGCTTCTACCGCCAGGGAGGAAGCCCAGTCTTATATAGAACCTCCGCAGAGGTTGGATCACTTGGATCGTAAGGATCCAAGTTCCAGTCCTGTTGGATCATTAGATCCAACATGATCCAATCACGTGACGCCCCATCCCGTGATCCGTTGGCTGGAGTCTAGTCCCGAACTAGCCCTCGTAACCATCCAATAATACATACAAAGGAGAGTCCTCCCAAGGGTTCTCCTACCACTGCCTAACAGTGCTGAGTCTAAGGTCCCTTGGTCACGTGTGTTCGTAACAGTAATATATTCGCATACGGTGAGAATGAATTTGTAAAGGATCCAGAATTGGCTCCGGAAGTTCTAATTCCGACAAAATTAATGTAAGGACGTATACAACCATCATATGGAGGGAGAGTAATAGGGTAAATATTGTCTAAAGAACAAGAACCTAGGCTACAGGAAACGCCTTATATGCTGGGTAGCACGTGTCTGCGAACCACGTGACACACCCCCTTTTCCACCACTACATTAAAGAAATCAAAAGAAGAAAAAAGTAACAGAAAAGGAAAAAGAAACAAAAAATAAAAATTCTAAAGATAAAATTTTAAATAATTATATTATTGTTTAATTAGGTTTCAAATACAAAATTTACATTTCTTATATATATAAAAGTTATAAAATTATATATATAAACTATAATATATTATTTATATTAGTCCTATCACGTGGACCCCTTATAAACCCCCAAGGTATAAGGTTTTTATTAGGGCGCCTTATTGCTTCATTCCTTACCCTATTTTATTCGCCAAAATAGAGTAGGGGGAAAGATCTTATT
>Ga0247778_1000390_pt1 | contig 62445 bp, 63 predicted proteins | sample UWRJL049202B5_FD_179939 | JGI IMG/M metagenome (GOLD analysis project Ga0247778, IMG submission 179939) | Plant litter microbial communities from Arlington Agricultural Research Station in Wisconsin, United States - UWRJ-L049-202B-5 | ecosystem: Environmental > Terrestrial > Plant litter >... | reverse complement strand
GATATGGCGAATCAGAAGTTTGTAAGAAATGGCGTTCGAGCGAGTTTGACGGTGCCACCAGGAAACATGAGGATTTGGGAAGTGACCTTGATTGGTGATTCTGACTCTACTTAGGGGGAGTTCAAGGGAGGCCATCGGCGTTGCCTGGGTAGAGATCGACCTCTGAACAGCTTCAATTTGCCTTAAGACAGTGATCCCGAAAGATAAACCGATGATCTCCCTATTGCAGACACCCGCCAATAGGAGCTTGCATTTGTTCCACTCTGACGGGCCGAGCTCCTGCGGCGCTGTACCAGTGGGTAACCCACCATTACTCAGCCCAACCCAACCCAACGGTCACACCATGCACGGCTCTGTTCAACCATTGGTACCGCGCCGTCCTCTAGCATTTATTGATTCACCAACTAACTTGACTAAGCCATGTGGCAAACGGCACAAACCGAAACCGTTGCCCACCCCCACTGAATGTGTGTGTGCTTCTGATCTGCAGTGAGTCTTACATGGATGCATACAAGATGTGGGAACTGTTTCAACTCCAGGTTTGTTTTTGCCTCGTAAATTTCAATTCGTTGTGAAGTTTCACTGCAGTCAGCACGACGGGTCGGGTTGTAGTACACCGCTGAGCGGCTCAGTGAGGCAGTGCAGTTGGTACTGTCGTGAAGACAGGTTTGTGTGCCAGCGAATGTTCTCTTTTTCCAAAAATAGCATTTGGGACACCCTGCTTGATTCTGTGCCTTAGATGTTCAAAGGGTTTGAGGATGCTTCAGATCACCGAGTCCCCAACTGTAATCTTTTCTAGCAGCGACTAGTACTTCGCTCTAGTTGAAATACATTTGGATCTTTAGCATCATTTATCAAAGGTCAACTGTCAATACCTTACGGTCATGGATTTAAACGTGATTGCCCATTTGCCACCTGAGATACTGGAGACTATTCCTCTGGCTACACCTCCTGCTGGAACATCGTCAAACTTTATCAATCCACAATCTAGTGGATTTATTCTGACTACCGTGACGTCGATTTTCTTGGTTTTCCAGGTCATTATCTTCGCTGCAAGGATTTATACCAGAGCATTCATAGCACGCAAGCTTCGATGGGACGATAGTGAGTTTTACAGCAAAGCACTTGGAGTGGTACTGAATGACTCGTTGCTGATTTTCTCACCTTGATAGTCACTTGTGGGTTAGGACTTGTAGGCACTTTCACATTTGTTTCGCGATTTTGAGCTAATTTTCCTGTTACCAAGGCCTTCTCCTTAGCTTTCTATATCATATGCGTCATTGGTAAGTTAGACATTCTAGACGGTCTTTAGAGCCTACTTACTCACTTATATTAAAGCCGTTAAGACAGCCTACTTTGGAACACATTCATGGGATGTCAATGTATACCAGGCGATGAATTCGAATATATTCATTGTAGGTGCTAGTCCAATAAAACGCAAAAAGCTTTCTAACACCAACCCAAGCTAGGCATCCTACAGCAATTTGTGTATCCATTCGCGATGGCGTTCATAAAACTCACCTTATTCTTGCTCTACTGGGAAATATTTAGTCCCTCGGCGTGGGCAAGATACGCCATCTGGTTCGGGGCATCTGCCAGCAGTGTGTTCTATGTCATTTGCATAATTCTTCACGCCGTATTCTCGATTCCAAGGAAGGGACAGACTTACTTTACGCACTCAATCACAAAGCCTGAACATCAAGACTTTATACTTGGAGTACCAGAAGCAGTCGTTTCAGCTGCGATCGATATTTACATATTATTGCTACCTCAGTTTGGCATTTGGAAGCTCCAACTAAGTACGAAGAAAAAGATTGGAATAAGCTGTATTTTCTTGACAGGCCTTATGTGAGTGGCATTCCGGATTCGAAGAGTGAAGAACCGTGTTGATAACCTAACTCAGGGCATGTTTGTGCTCGCTCCTGATCTTGTATTATCGAGTCATTGCTCTATACTCCGCGGACACTTTGAGAATCCTCGTTCCTGTTCTGACTACTTCGTAAGTTATGGCCTCAGAATATCACCCAGCCAGGACTATTCCTACTAATTTGTGTTAGAGTCCTGGAGTCGCAAATCGGCGTAATATGCTGCTGCATGCCCATTTTGCCAATGCTTGTTCGCAGAATACGGGCGAAGCCGCGGAAACAGACAACTACGAATTCCTACAATTCCTACTTTCGAAGCAAAAGAACCCGACCTAGTGCGAATCGGCCGAACAAATACTCGTCCATAGATGAACCCATAACGTTGAACAGTATCTATGGGCAGAACGGGGTAGCTGTAGGTGGGCTACGGTCAGTAGAGACACGAATAAGCAATGGGAATACGGCTATGAACGGTGTCAAAAATGATGGGATTCATTTGACAAAGGATTTTACTTGGCAGCAGCAGCCTTTTGAATCGGCATAGAGCCGTGGGCTCAGGTTTCAATAGTATCGTTCATAAGGGGCAATTTGCATGTTGTGATTTCAAATTGTGAGGTGCATGGAAGTGGCACTTCTTCCATTGGGTTGCACTGAATTATTTAGTACTTCACTAGCAAGGAATGGCTATATCTTTCAAGAAGGTTGAAGTTGAATAACAAAGTGAGGCATGGTATAACTAGGACCTTTTGCTTGTTCGGAAATTTCAGTGCCCCAATTAAACTGAGTTTGATTCCGGATTCTATGTAGGGGTTTTCATATTTGGGCGCAATTTGATACAGGTGGGGCTTAAGTTGATAGAACCTTAGCTACTGGATGAGGAAATTATCGGATAGTGATTGAACCTTTGTCTTCATTAGTTCCTCGTCCTACGTTTCCATGCGAGCTTTGCAGGTACAACAGGCCTCGTAATCATCGAACTGAAATCTGTGGGAGGGATTCCAACCGTCCCAGGAAGATTCTCAAAAGTAAAGTGGTGAACCAAATACGCTGTCATGGTGCACAAGTGAAGGTAGGCAAATGATTCACCCACACAGCGATGCCGACCAGCGCCGAATGGGAGATAGGGAGAATTGGCGGCCCGAGATAGGTTGCTTAAGTCAAGGCTTGACTTCTCGGCGTCGTCTGAGGGCTTCGTCTTGGACTCCCAGCGGCGAGGCTCCCACTCTTCTGGCTTATGAAAGAACTCTTCTGATCGGGATGTCACACCAGGCGCTGCAATGAGCAGGTGTGTTTTCGGGATACGATACATGCGATCGGATGATGTTTCTGGGTCTTTGGACTGAATAGTGAGGGGAGTCTTGACCGCGCGCAGGACGGTATGAATTGGCTCATGAAGCCGGAGGGTCTCGCGGGCCACCATTTTGTGAAGAGACAGGCGGTCAATATCATCATGACTCGCGTTCAAGTTCAAATTCGATCCGAAGATCGACTTCTGTTCCTGGTACAATTCTTCTTGCAGGTCGGGGCGAGTGGCTAATCGAAGCAAAATCCAGGAAGCGACGGAATAGGTGTTATGCTGACCAGCCATAAGCAGACCAATCATTATGTGGGCGATTTCGTGGTCTGCAACAGGGTTGCCGTCTTTGTAAGTTGACCTCATTAAATTTCCGATCATGTCATCTTCCGTCTGGTCACTGTCGCTGGCCCTCCTGGATGTAATTATGTCTTTGTAGATGTTGACTATCTTCTCTCGTGCAATGTCTCGCGTGCGGTTGACTGGCAATGGCAAACCCGGCATATAGAAGTTTATCGGAATAAAACTCTTATCGAGATCATGGTATAAGTGTGCCAAGTCACCATTCATGTATCCTCGAACCTCTTTTCCTTGCAGAGTTGCCGAGGCGGTAAAGAGTGTTAAAGGCGCCATATTCTCCACCACGTCAAAGATGCCTTCATTTCCTTGGAAACAGCTAGCATTTTGAATGTAATCTCGTGTTTCGTGAAGGAAAATTGGAATGAAGCGTTGTAGCTTTTCTGGGGTTAAGCTGTATTTCATGAACTACATAGAGTCAGTCATGGCATTTCCGGATTTCCATATTTTCGGATACCTTTTTCTGTTCCATAAACTTGGCTGGAGAACAGTCATAGCAAACATCTTTGCCAAAAATAGGGACGGTGAGGTCTCGATAAATATCGGCGGCGCTGGTTTCGCTCAAGGAGCTATTGAGCACGAAGTTGGAGCCATTTGGTCCGAGGCACACGGTGTGTTTCCTGCCGATAAGGACAAAAGTAAAGACATCCCCAAACTGTTTGTTTTGTGTTAGAACGAATAGTAAATCTGCTTTGCTATTTCAAACCTTCTTCTGATACTTGGCGTAGAACTTGTAAGGCTCTATACCGTACTCAACTGTTGACCCAATGAGCGGAAGCCAGGAAAACACAACCGGAGGCTGGGTTTTGTCGACAAATACAAGCTGTTGCAGCACATGTTTGATAATGTAGAGGAAGATAGAAATGGTGGGAACGAGGAAGATTTGGGCTGTTAAAGAGAGGCCCAACCAGCTGGAGAGCAGATATGGGCCGTTCGGCGCAGGGACCGTCGTTTCTCGTTCCATTGTCCTCGGATTTGTTAGGAGGTAATACGGGTGCTTTGTGATAAGAAGTGCGTACTACAGTTAAGGACGAGAAGCTCAGGAACCACGTGTTTGTTGCGTGCGGAAAACCCTGTTTCATAGCATGCATGGTTGACGCATCCACGCTAGCTTTGTGGCACCACACCGTTTGTTTCTAAGATTGGTAATCCCTCGATAATAAGCCTTTGCCGCAATTTAATATATGCATATGCACGCACATCAATATTCGGCTAAAAAGATAATATGGACCCACACGGCCCAGTCCGAGGCCAATTCGGCGGCTAGACAATTCAAAATTGTCCTCTGAGAACTCCGGCTCGGTCGGTAGCACTTACCCGTTGGCCTGAGGCTCTGCCATCCCTTTCCCCAAAAGGGGGAGGGGCGGAGAAAGGGGATATAAAGTGGGGGAAAGGTCAAAGGCCAACGAGTAATGCAACCACATTGCAACGCGCCACTATATAGTAATTAAATAGAAAGCAACGAACAATAGTATTTTCATCTTTATTATTATTATACTGTGGCGCGTTGCGATGCGGCCGCACTAAATGCTGAGGTGCGTGCTGCAAAAGGGGGTGTGGCTCGTACTGTGGCTTGTGTAGCTGAAAAGTGGGTCCAGAGCTAGCTAACCTGGCCGAAGTCCCCAGAGGATTTTTGAATGTCCTCAACCCAGATCTGGCAAATGCCCCTCGATGGAGATCTGCATCGTGTATACTCATACTTGGGAGCTTTAGAAGCCTTTTTGGAATATAGATAGGCGACAAAACCATTCTTCGAAGGCTCTTCCTTTATTCATATTTTACATATATTTCATTCTCCTTCAACTCCTCCTTGGCTATCGATACGACAATATATAAAAAAGCCATGCCTGTCTCGAGAGGAAAGAAAAGAGACGTCTCTTCAGGCCTCGCCTTTATCAATGTCGCACATCCCGATGAGATCCGCCAAAAGAGCACTCAGAAAGCCATTCGAAGCGGGGCAATGGCCGCCATCGGTCGCGCCAGAAGAAAACGGCCCCTAAACCCTGTCACTGCAGAGCTGGATGTTCGGCTTCTACGGAATGATGGTACCCATGAAATTGAGAATGAGAATGACGGTAGAGCTAGAACCTGGGCGATCCTTCCTGCCATGCCGCATCTCGGCATGTTTGCGGTTGAGCCTGATACCAGGGCGCGGGAGCTCTTGCACTTTAGTATGTGGATATCTGGCCGTGTTATTTTTTTATATGCTATAGCCACTAACTATAGTTCCAAAGTGTCGGGCGAAGCAAGCTATGTATACCGCCCCTTTAGAGTGGAATGGTTTAATATGGCAATTCTGGATCCGTGCTCTTACTTTCTGTGCCTTGCAAACGCAGCTCTATTCATGTACCAGCATATCACTCACAAAAAGAGCTTGGAATACACTGATTCTGCCGAATCAGCAAAGTATTATAGCCAGTGCCTTTCACAGTTGACGCATCAGCTTGCGTCCGAAACCGAGAGATTCAGTGACGGCGTCATCACAACCATCCTGGGATTCGTCTGTCATAGCGGCAGTGTTGGACACCGGGACCGATGTGAAATGCATATGAAAGGGTTGGAAGGCATCATTCGGCTTCGAGGTGGTTTCAAAGGCCTCGGTCACTTTTCATCAATATTCGCTTCCTGGTTTGACATCACAAATTCAACCTCTCAAGATATACCTCCACGGTTTCCTTACCCCGCAGAAAACGCAGAGGATCCAACAAGACTTGAAACTCTACCTCAGTCTTTGCTATTTTCTCTGAAAAGCCTAGACGACACAAGCACCGATCTCGCGCCTCTCCAAGAAAGCTTGATGAAGATGGCCCGTCTTGCGAGCTATATCAACCAACACGCACACCAGCCGCACTTTTGGGAAGCAGGTATGGCATCTACAAAACTACTAGGACCAACTGCCCATTACTTATTGTCGATCTCCCGCCTTGATTTCTCAACAAATGATCAAGATCACCCGTCTTATTCGGCGTTGCTGCTTTCGGAAACCATTCGAGTCGCCCTCTTCATACTTATGGCAATTTTGAAAGAAGGGTTTACTTTGCCTGCAGACGAGCTTGATCTCTTTCTTGATCGATTCTCGGCCATCACTCCTCTAGTTCCTAGCCTCTCGTTGTCTCCAGTGTTCAGGCTTTGGGCATTTGTCCTCGTTTCGTGCGCTCGAAAAGATCGCATCTCATTACCGCAGATTTTGGAGATGCGCCGGGCCATGAAAGACCTAAGCATCCACAGAGTTGATGATGCAGTGGTAGCTGCAAGAAAGATTATCTGGATCCCCTCTTTGCTGGACCGGAATATTGAGAGAGTGAAAGAGCAGCTCGATGAGGACTTGATTGCTTTCGACTACATCAGCTGAAAATAGGGAACATACTTATTTCTATCTGTGTCTCATCTTTACTTCAAAATCACTACTCATCATATGCCGCAGCGCATGGAAACTTCCGCCAAGTATTTAGACGCAAATGAAGCATTCTCATCCCGAATCCGTTGAAATATCACCTCAATTGCCAGTAATGCCACCACTGACCGATATGGTCTGACCCGTTACCCAACGACTCTTCTCTGAAGTCAAAAGAAGTACGACATCGGCAATGTCCTCAGGCCGGCCCTCCCGCTCCTCAGCCCTAGTCAATGGCACAAGACGATCATGCACGGCCTTTTGCACTTCTGGAGGTAGCGAGTCGGTTGAGACCGGACCCGGCATGACCGTGTTTATGGTGATTCCGTGGGCGCGGCCAAGCTGTTCTCATGTTAGTACTTATTCTGAAGGCAGAAAGCCAGTGACCTTGCACGCACCTGCATCGATGCAGAATATGATAGTGTATCCATTGCCGCCTTAGCAGCTGCATAGAGTGGGCTCGAGGGTAGACCCATCTTGGACGCGATAGATCCGATGTCTGAAGAGTATAAAGAGTTAGTGATTGCTAAGTATAGTGACCATTGTTGCGACTATCCTATGATCTTTCTCTCTAGAAAGTATGTCTGCCAGGGGAAGTACGTACTGATGATCCGTCCCCCACGAGGCATCTTGGGAACCACATTTTGGAGAAGGAATATTGGTCCATATAGAGCAGTGCCCATCATGGCGTCAATACCTCCCTTCGTCTCTTCCATCAAAGACCTCGGGGAGCCACTCATGGCATTGTTAACTGGTCAAGGTATCTGGGTCAGCATTCCAGTGTCTCCATGCCAGATGAGGTGTTCAAGTCCATCTTTTCTAAAAGGAATGGCTGGGTATAGCAATTACTTACCCAGAATATCAATTTTGTCAGTATCGAACGCCTTGAGTGTCTCATTGACCAATTTGGCGGCTCCCTCTGGAGTGCTTATGTCGACCTGGACCACAGCCGCCTTGCCTCCAAGCTGTTCAACCTTCTTAGCAACGGCCGCAGCGCGGGACTTGACTGAGTCTGAGACGAAATTGATCGTGACACTGGCGCCATTGCGGGCCAAGGCAAATGCGATACCGGCTCCTAGGCCATTTTCCCTGCCAGATCCCGTGACAATGGCGACTTTTCCTTGGAGAGAAAGAGTGTCTGGGGCCATGGCGTATGAAGGTGGAATGAATAATTAAGTTTTGCTGAAGAATGACTCCTGTTATTGAGATTGAGGATTTGGTTCGTTGTGTAAGTGAGAATCTAAGCAAGAGTCCAAGGCGCCTCGTATTTATACTTCCAAAGCTGCGGCCTTCGCCCTTACCGGACTCCCGCGTCGGACAGAGTCGACGTCCGAACGCTTTCAAATGGCCCCGTCGCATTCTCGAGACCTTGACTTATTTCAACTTTCACGTTACCAAAAGGATGGTGGTCCTGGTCTAGTGGCCATGATTGCGGCTCAGCGGCCCCACACTATGCTCGAAATGGAAATAAGTGATCCCTGCCTGCAGTTGGCGGGCATTTGGCACTAAGGCGCTCGGGGATAATTTTTTCTGATGACCCTTGATTATCATTATATTCTGTATCTGTCTCGCATCTTAATCCACTGAACACTGACAAACACAAAATAAGAGTTGCAGGCCGACTGAATGTAATCCTCCATGACCTTCAACGGAGTTTACAACGCCGCGATGACAGCAAGTAGCTGCTCATGATACGCCTTCAGTGTTTTGATTTGATCGCTCAACTCCCTTTTTCTCTTCACCTCTTCTGACGTTCCCTGCTTAGTAGCACCTTTCACAGGTTGGGAATTGGATGCCAAAGCCATCTTGACGTCCGAAGAAATATGAGCTAAGACTGCATTGGCCGCGGTTTGCAGATCGGCAAATGCCTTCTGAGTCACCTACTCAAGATTGTCTTGTATCTTTGCTGATATTTGCGGAAATAGCGTGCCGTTTGTGATGCGCCCCTGCACTATGGCTCGTTGGCGAGCTGCTGTTCCATTTCCTGCCCGTAGAGAAAAGTATCAGCGGTATGGTCTTCATTGAAAGCGATGGATGGGAAATATTAACCTTTTTCACTAGCTGCCGAGCGGTATGCCGGCAGCATCTCGGAGACGATGTAGGAAGAGTTATTGGGCTCAGATGCAAAGCGATGAATTAATCTGAGGGGTGTAAGCCACAATTTTCTTTCTCGTAGAACGTTACTTAGAATTGGCGAACTTGATTTCTTTTGCAAAGTCCTGCTGCACCAAATCGAATTTGTACTTTATGTCTTGGAGTCTGAACTCGATGCCGTCGACCAGAGTGGATGGAAAGCCTTTTTCTATTGATCACGGGCTTGTTAGAATAGCTATGTCAGCGTCCAGAGTCCTGCAACGTCTTACCTCGAAGTTGTGATTGAAGTGTAGTGAACCATGCACTGGGAGTTTGGATGAGCGTCTCGAATGCCGTTGGAATCTCCTCCTGGAGCAAGTCCCACTGAATGCCCAGCTCAGTTCTCATTTTCCAAATCAGATCAGAGTTCCAGTTCACAGAGCCACGGTTAGTGGTGTGATGATGACCTTGGTTGAGACACCAGGCGCTGTACTGGCCTAGAACGAAGAGGTCAGTAGTCTGGAACTGTGCTGAAATGGATGTTTGATTTTTTACTCCAATGCCACTGCTCTGAATTAGCGTCAGGTAACTATTCTGGGGGATCGAAGCTCCATACGATCTGCCACTCCATGCCTTTGCTGCCGGCCACTTCCTCCCAAAAGTCGTTCCGCTTGTCTTCCACAGATCTTATTAATTTCCCCAGATGGTGTCTTCCGAGAGTTGAACATACCTAGATATACGAGGAGCTCGTCTCGAGAAGTATTCCTGAAATCGAATTTTGACTGGCGGATGGCGCTACTAACCTGGTAGAATCAGTACAGAATCACTGGAAGTAAGCCACAATTTGTACCGCTCGTTTCAAATCTGTCAAACTGTGCCGTATGAATCCATGTTGTGAGACTTCAACCTCAGGCTTTGGTGGTGGTGCACTTGACCAGAGCTCAACAGAACCGAGGAGACTGGACAAGGTCGATTGGAGGAAGTGTTTCGCTTCGCGAAGTTTAGCATCAGCAGTGATGGTATGGCAGAATTTGCGAAGTTCAGGAATCCCGCTGGCGTGAACCATTTCTGTATTTCCCTTCTTGGAATATTTCTCGTATGTCGTATTAGATACGCAGAAAACTTCCACTTTACCTCCTGGGACCTTGGAGGAATAGGCTGACTGGAGGCCCTGCTTCACATGATTGTTTCGTGCGTCGATCAGCATCAGTTCTTGCCTTCGGGCACATTAGCATGTACTCCTAGAGTGGCTCGTACTCACACACCCTCGTTTAAGTTGCTTCTTCATGGCCTTATCGCCAGCTCCCTTAGCATTCTCAATATCCTTGTCCAATTTGTTCATGACGGCAAGCGGAATCCTCTTTCCCAGACCGCAGAAGTCTCGTTTTGCGGTCGTATGATTGATATCCTGGGACCCGTCAGTAATCTTAAATTCAAAGAGATGGTCGGTATACCTCTGATTTGGTACAAACAACTGCCAATTTTAAGCTCTTTCCTCCAGACTCTTCCCACTCAACTGGAGCATGGCGAGCTAGAATACCGTAGAGTGAAGACTGCAGAGACGAGTCGGTAATGGCCCTCGAGATATTCGCAACGATCAAAATGTTGTCACATTTCATGAGGTATGTTTGTGTCGCTCGCACTCTCGCCAGATTGGTGTCTTGAAGTCCTGTCATTTTTATTCATATTAGTTTGTCTCTCATACCAAATTTTAGCCAAATTCTGACATCTTGCGCCAGGGAATTATTTTGAATTGCTGACGAGGTGTGAAATAACCTCGGAGCATCGATGTTGAAACTTTGTATCTTACCTGGCAGATCTGTTAACACAACGTCTGTCTTCAGGACTTGTGAGTCGAGATATACACTAGAAGTCGACAGCTTTAGCAGAAGGTCACGGACGACAGCGATGCCATACTTACCGAATGATCTTAGTGAAAGGCCAAAATCTATCCTCCATGAAAACGCTCGTCATTTCACAGCATTCTTCTGCAGTATCCGCGGTTGCTTTCCCGAGTCCAGATCTATCGCCATGCCATTCAAGCTCATGTGCCCATTGGACTAGCTTTGCTGTAGCTTTTTCCAAGCCTTCCTTCGTCACATCTGACAGGAGTTCTTTGTTGAATTCCTTTTGATGCTTGAAACCGGCTTCAAGAGCTGACCAGGCTTGCTCCGATTCTTTCTGTAACCGCTCATGGTCCTCTGAATCCACTGTGTTGTCTTCCATTCCCGGGAGGAATATTTGCTTATAATTCCACAACTGCTCTTTGATGAGATCGTCGATCTCTCTTTCGGAAAGATATTCGACTTCGATTGTGATAGGACTGAGGTGATCCCTCGTCTTCTGTCTGTACTCCGTGACTACTGATGTGCAAGCCCACTGATATCGCCCTATCCATGAGATTAGCAGCGTCATCAGACGGTAATGGTATTTACAGACCGTTTTTGCGATTTCTGGGAAATGCAGTAGGGAGTTGATGAGGCTGCTCTTTCCTGCAGATTTGTGAGCCTGCATATCACAACGCTGAACAGCAGGAGCTTTACCTTCTCCGGAGTTACCAAGCACAGCGATGGTTCTTGTATCCGTGATCTGAAAGTCTCCTAGCCTCTTGGCATCTCCAAGTAACCTCTCCGAATCACCCGATGGTCTTCAGGTAGCCGCCATTCCCTCAATGGTCGGGACTATCTTGTTTGCAATTTTCAGACCATCCTGCAATGCTTTTTGAAAAACTGAGGCGAAGAATACTCCCGGTGGAGCTTCTTCATCTCTCGCGTCGTAAGGCTCATGGCTGTCCATATTGTTACTGGCGGCGGATAAATCAAATGTGCTCTGCTCACGTGGCAGACCTGAATTTGGGCTAAGTTTCGACACTTGAGTGGGCGATGAAAGGTCCAGGGGTCTAGCAACTACGATATTTGAATGGGCTTCGACAGTGATGGGGAAATATGGCTCCGGGTGGCCGGCCCGTATCTTTTCGTCTTAGTGCAAGGTATGCAGAGGTTGCAAAATGGTCCGTTGTGGATGAACTTGAAAATAATGAACAGCTCTACGAAGTGTGAGGGAAATAGAGCGGTATTTCTCCTGACTCGGGAGACGGCCTGGCAGTTATATTGTGCAGGTCCCAGACCGTAGGTGTTTCTGGTGTGCTCTCGGGATCGCTGGAACCCCCTGAACGACTGCACTAGAACATGATTCTAGGCACATTTGACCTTCATTATTTGACCGACGGAATTCCTGGGGGTAATGCAAGACAGGTTCATGAGATTTAGCGTTTGGAGTAGCAAAGACTGTTGGAAGCGACTAGTCTGTCTCAGACAAAGTGGATTGCGATCGCCATCTAGAAGCGCTTGGAGCACTTGGAGAATCTCGAGAATCTGCGCTTTTCTTTGCCCTTAAAGAAAGTAGAGCAATCTTCCGTCCTTGAAAGGATCTATCCCCAACTTTAAGCGAGAACGAATTAGATAATAATACATTTTAGAGATTTTTAATCACAAAATATAAAAATATTCTTTATTTATTTATTAATTTCAAGTCTCAAACTTATTACGTAATAGTTTTAACTTAGACCACACGGTTATTGGATATACATTTCCGGACTCTTTTCACGAGGGATTTCCCTTCTTTTAGTTTTTAGCCTTTATCCCAAACGGTAAAAAAGAATGATTATTAAACGGCCTATTGGTCAAATCGCTCTCGAGCAAGAAATGTTATCTGGAGGTCTTTTTGGAAAATGATTTCTTAGCTTAGCACATCCCTATGTCCTACGGGAGGCTCACAGGGGTTATAAGTTTTACTTATAATCTCGCTGGACGCAAATTACTACTACTACTACTACTACTACTACTACCACCGCTAAAGAAGCCACACAAATCCCCCCCATAAGCTCCCAATTTGAATTCTTGTCTTGCCCGGACTGATGTCACAGCATCAATACCCTCCAGGAACCTTCTCCTGTAGTAACAACCATATTCAATAGGTATTGCTTCCGCCGCCGGATCCACCAGCACATTCAGATGCTCCGCATAGTACCGTTTTTCGATGAAATGCAAAATTTCTTTTATTTTTTCTGCACGAGCATTGGCGTTCATAGGGTCCCTCAGTGCTGGATTTGCCAACATGAATACGTTGTCCAGTTGTTCAGCAATATTATTCATGTCGAGCCACCGACTTCGTCTGTAACTCTCAAAATGCCACTGAAAATGACCAAATGCGTTGTTCAAAGCATTCTGGTCCGGCTCGGGTAAGGATCTTATGATATTCCTGAGCCGCACCTGGGCTCTCGGATCAAGAGGTTGGAGAGCTATGAGGAGGTTGAATATGTTTTGGGATATCGGCATTTTTGTATTGATCCTAGTCAAAGCGAATTAGTTTTGCTCATACCGAGGACGTTTCTCTTCTTACTCTAGTATAATAACTTTGAGAATATTTACGTGATGGTAATGAGGGCGGCGTGAACAATGTTGAACTTCAGTCTGTTTCCATTCTGAAATTTTGATCTGTCTCCGGTTTGGAATTTGGAAGATTGGTGCTGAGATTTAAATTTATTTTCCCGCATAGTCTAGACTTTCTAAAAATTACGTGATGACTAAATTAGGTCCCGGTATCCGAACCTTATGGTGTGACATATGTCCGGCGTACTTAAATTCGAAAAGAATGGGGCTCCGCTTTTAGCATGGCTTTCATTTCAATTGGTACTATGGATGCAATGTGATCGCCTCCAATTACCCCAAATCCAACCTTCAGTCGTGCCTTTGGTCATGCCTTACTTCCCCACTCATTCTGACCTTCAATATCTATCACAAAAGTCTTGAACTGATCCAAAAGGAGCCGCCGAGCCAGGGCCAAAACCCTGTGGTCGATTGCCGTGAGGCCTAGTGGGCCGCGTGACATGCCTCTGAGGTGCCCGATGCATCGCCATGATCGCCGCAAGTCCATCACGGTCCCTAAGCCGGGATCAGTTTCGTCATAAATAAATTTGACTCTTGAATCTTGATACCATACACTGTTGGGTAATGCCTCCCCCCCTGCATGAGCCAATTCCTGAAATTGTAGAACTCGATTAGATAATGCTGATCTCCATCCACCCATCTGTCGTCAATGCCCAGGACAGACTCAAACAGAGCCCCGACTTGTTCCCTGTAAACCTGGAGGCCGTTGTCTATCTCGAATCCGCGCGTCAGTGCCAAGTGGTGGGCCCTGAGGGCTAGTTGTAGGTCGTTCAGTTGTTTCCACGGCAGGTCTGCAATGGCTACTTTGATCAAATGCTCGTCGTATTTGGTCATTGTTAAGCACACTCGCCAGAATGTGCGAATAGAGAGTGTCATGTTTGCTGAAGTGATCGTTGCTCCCGGGGGGCGAAAGGGGGTTTTGGATATCGGGACGATCAACAGCTTCGTGGGAGGTGAGCCATACTTGAGGTACAGTCTCCAATTGGCGATTACTACAGAATCATGATAGTGGGGTTTCTTTTTTCCCTTCAAGCTCACACCCCTTTTATTGGGACCCGCCCGTTAAGATTAAGCATAATTATGGTGCAGTAATCTAGTAGATTGTGGGCAAAAAAATGCTGCATCACACTAAGCTCTGAGATGCCGGCGCTGAAAGATATTCGGTCCCATGTTTGGGGGTTTATGTTTCTCGTTAGCTCGAGGTTAGCAGATAATGACCCGATATCATGACCCACAAAAGTAAAAGAAATATGAAACAAAATCTACGCACTTTTGAGGCTACTACGGCCTGAATTGAAGCAAATTCGGACTTCTCGGTGCCTCTCCCAGCGCGTATCTTATTTGCGAGCAAAGAAGCAGCCGGGAAGATCTTAACCCTTGGAGCGTTAGATTATACACATGAGTTACTGGAGTCGTTATCCTTTTGTGAATATAAAGATGTCACTGTTCCATGTTGCACATATCTGAAATTCCAATAATAAACACTTTCGAATTCAATGACAATCCAAAATTCTCAAACCTATATATCTCACCAAGAAGATCTAAGTCTCTTCTCCCTAATACAGTCTAAAGTCCTAGCGGAATGTTCCCAAACCACTCCGTCAGTCAGCCTGGTCCCAAAAATATATCTCCAAGGGTAAACCGCCTCAATTACATCACTCTATATCCCACCATCAACAAGAAACCCGGCATTATTCCATGCGCCACAACCCGCGGCTCGCACTTAGAATACAGAGGTGGCGGATTCCGATGAGCTATCCGACATCTCATCAACCCACTTATCATCCTCTCTTTCTTTCGCCTGTCTCCGAAGTTGACGGAATTGTGCCGTCTCCCTCATTCCCTGCGCGGCGATATCCAGCGGCGATAAAAGGTCGTCGTAGTCGTAAATGTCCGGTTCCATGGTTTCTTCGGTGTCGGGTTTGATGACAGTGAGGCGTAAAATGTATCCCTCTAGTGCTAGGTGATCTCTCACAAACACAGAGATCCGGTTATCCTCGACCTCGAAAAATCGTTGGTGAACTTCGTCTTCTGGCTTGACGTGTCTCCATTGAGCCCAGTAGAGTTCTGGGTTTACTGGTTCGGGAAGACGATTCGGCCGGTAAATGGCCCTAGTTAGCTCTGGTTCATGAACGTCCTCATGCTCGTCATCACTCCAGTTCAGGTCAAAGGAATAGTCGAGCCCATCTTCGTCGTAACGACTGAGAAGTGGCTTAAGGGATTCGATTTCCGAAGACTCGGCGTCGGAGTTGGGCGGGTCGCGTTCCGAAGTCTCCCCATTGTCTTCCTCTTGTTCAACGGTGTTGGTCTCTGAGCTTGGCGTATGAATTTCTTCCTCGTCCTCAGAACTCGCAGTGGAGTTTGGTGGGTCGTACTCCGAAGTCTCCCCATCGTCTTCGTCGCGTTCATAATCCGAGCCTGGCGTATAGACTTCTTCCTCATCCTCAGAATTGACAGTAGTATTAGGTGGATCGTGCTTCTCAACCGCCTCATCGTCCTCAAACTCCAGCACATTATTCTCCGGGTCATCCCATCTCATAACCTTCCTAATAGTCTTGTACACCACCTCCTCCCTCTTCTCACCCTTCCACTCCGGCCAAGGTCCATCCGATTTCTTTCCCTCCCCAAAGCTCTTTAACTGTTCAGGGACATTGTAATGCCATTCTTGCTCAGTCCTCGGCCATCTCGTGGTGGAGAAAAAGTCTTTCTCCCGAATCGTGGGAATTGGCATTTCGTATCCGACGAGGAGAAGCTCCCTCACGATACTATCGATGTTTTGAAGAGTCTGCAGTAGTCCTGCCATCAATTCTTCTCTTCCGGCGACGCATTGTGTGAACTCGAGCAATTCTTTTCTTGACTCGAGAGCCAGTTTGAAATCTTCGATATCGTCGGCGAAATTCTCCTTCATTTTTCCTTTCATGATCTCAACTTGTTTGGGGGTGAGGTTGAGCTTCTTGATCTTCTCGATCGTTTTTTCGATTTTGGTAATGGTGTCTTGTTGCTGTTTGATGTTGTCGGCATATTCTGGGCGGGGAATCATGGTGATGAGTTCTTGGCCCATGGAGTAAGCCTTGGTGATGGCTCTGACTCGAGCGACGCTGGCCATTTCGTGTATTGTGTTCTGATATATGGGTTTTTGAAGTTGTTGTGGAAGTTGGTGAGAGTCTCTACAGTAGTAGGTGCTCCTTGGTGCGTGAGGGGGTAGGTGAAGTTATCTGTATGAGCAGATGTTGCGTCTGGAGTTGTTGGCAGTCCGGAGAATTATATGTAGAAACCTTGAAGAAGATTGGAAGAGAGCGAATGAATTTTTTATTAAATACTGTGCTCGTCAGTCAAAACTAAAATTCTGATATGAACTGAGCTCTCGGTACCTTGTACCATAAAATCGAGAAGGCTAAACTGACTTTGGTCAAGATCCCGCACCCACACACCAATCATGATTTATAAAAACCCACGCTAGTCATCCGAATCCAATATCACAAATCTGCAAAACTTTCCACATAGAATTCTGTAACTACTGCGCGAAAAATCGGTGATTGTGCGATGTACCAACTAAGCGAACCTCCATCCAGCCCATGAGTTCAAATCGAATCCCTAAATAGCGACTACCCACAAACCCCGACTATCATTCCGACTTCCCAGCTAGATCAATATGGAGAAAATAATATAAATTAAGAAAGAAAAGAACAATTCTGTTACTTCAAAACCTCAATACAAGATCAATACCCTTCAATTAACAAACACCATGCTATTCTACATACTGCCTTATACAGCCAAAACGCCGACCATCCAGTTACTATCTACGCCTCACGCTGAAAATTTTGCTTCTTAGAAATGCACGTGGCATAGATGCGTCCCGAGCCTCCACTTATGTCTCTCATCTTCGTTGCTCAAGCCATTCCTTATCCTCATCGTAGATGGGTTAATAAGTATGAAATAAATATCTCCTTGCCGCTAAGTTTTTCACCGAATCCTCGTCCTCCGAGTCATCGCAGAGCAGATCAACTTCGCGGTCATCGTCTGGGCTGACACTGCGCCCTTCATAGCCACAAATTCTGGGGGCATCTTCTTGCCCGGTGCTTAGATCCGTGGCCACACTTTCAAGGCTGGGTGAGTTTGGCCTGGTCGGAGGAGAGACAAATTCCCATTCGGAATCTGATGATGCCTGCTTCGTGGGGTGTTTATGTTTGGCGTAATATTCTTTTGCGAGTTCAAACCACGTCTTGGTAGACGTGATTGGTTTCACATCCTCAAGGTTGACAATCTCGGGGAATGCCTTGATCAATACATCTACCCGTCTCTCTGGAGCCCGAGGGAGGACAGTTTGAGCGTATCTTTTCTCGGTATGGGCCAGCGCATCCGAGATGTTGGCAAATTTTGGTTTCGCACCGATATCCACATCCGACTTCCACTCCATGTTGACCCGGTATGGCAATTTAGTGCCGGCTTGAGCTTCGTAGAAGTGATGAGCCGGCAAAGTTTCCACAGGGTGGTTCTTGAATCTGACAAAGTCATTGATGTGAAGGATGTCCAAGATCTCCACCAGACACCCATTCATCTTCACCAGACGCTCGACTAGGTCTTGAGTAGCCTGTTGTCTTCGTTTAAACTCAAACGATGCCATTATTCCGATGGTTTGGGCATTTTGCTTCTCCTCCTTAAATGACTTGACCAATGCCCGCCAATGTGCGTGCCCTGCTTCAGCACAGACGTCGAGAATAGCATCAAACACATTAGAAGAGCAAAGGTAACCGACAAGATTCAGATGAAAGCCGGCGTCCTGAACCCGCTTTTCCATAACTTCAAGCAGAACGCGTTTTTGCTGCTGAATCTCATACTCGCTACGGACCAATTCTTTATGGTTCTGAGGCTCGAGGATATCCAATAGAATATCCAGTCCTTCTGACAAATGTTCCATGCGGTTGAAAGCCACCTCGCTATCCCAAACATTAAGAGCTCTCCTTCCCCTAAACTGAAAAGACAATTTTAAGCTCTCGAAATACTGCTTCAGACCAGTGAAATTACTGAAATTGGGGCGAAAGCAGTACTCTTGGAAGCGACGCTTTCTCTTGGTGTCAGCAAAACTGTACCGGTCATCGATGTAATCGATCTTGAACTGGATGTTCGCAGATAGCTCCAGGTAATCTTTCCTTTCCGTGCTGATTTGGGAATCTGAAGCCAACTGCTGCGGTTCGTTGGTGCTGATATGGGAAAACGAACCCATTGGTCTGTCTGTGCCGATAGTCGCTTCATCACTCCTGACATCCGTGTCATATTCTTCTGTGGATTCTTCTGTGGATTTTCCCAGGATTCCGTCCGAAAAGATGTCGTAGATGGACATCCTCGCCATGGCTTGCGAGTTGTGGCCTGGTCGCTCGACGAAAACTTGACGGCATTTACTCAACCCTGTTGTTCCGTAGAACTCTTCAGTAGAAATTGTGTCGATTTCCTGGCCCGACATCGTTGAACATTCGCAGGGCGAGGTGTTGGCGCAGCGAAAGATAGAATGGCGAGTGTCAAGTGGCGGTGGGAAGGAAGGGGTGATGTTTTTTTTTTTTTTTTTTCTTTTTTCGTTTCGTGATGATATCACTATGATGTGTGGTAAACTTTCTGGTCATGGGCAAGTGCGACTTAGACTTGATGTTGTCCGGTCCTCGGCTAATCGAATAGGGGGCGTTAGCGCGGTCTTAGCGTCACGTGGAGGAACGGTGTAGAAAGTGACAGGTGTCATGCAGCGTTTAGTCTCCGGCTAGACATCTTTTCTGAAATAGAGATTAATCTGAAACAACCAATTATCTTAGCTCCAAAGCGAAATCCTCTAGGCTGCGCTACGGACCCATAGAAGAGCCTCTTCGCTGCTGCAGATAACGTGCTCAGATATGCTGTCACCCAAGCAGTAGGAACACCGATAATTTTCGAGGCTCTAGCTCAGTACAGCGAGATTCTACGATCGAATACCGGGCCCACAACACTCGTTGCCCTGGAACCAGCAAGACTGACGCTTAGCAGCCTCTGGGTGGTATTCGACCGACTCTGGTTCGTCCTCCTGAGAATGCGCATGATTTACTAGGGTCAGCGAAGGGAGAGCTTGCAGAGTTTTTCGCTTTAGCTTGAGAATTGGGTGACACCTTCCTAGGTAGAATACCTGCCTTGAACACTCACGACGGCGTGAGCTCGTTGGGTCCGGGTCGTTCCAAGATACTATGTGGCTGGGTCGATAATTCCAGGGTTACAAAACTCCGTCTTCGGCATTGATAGAGACACGGGGGCTCCCCAAGCAATAGCGCCAGTGTCGTCCGTGTTGGGAAGATAGGCTGACGACATCGTGGCCACTGCAGTCAACGTTGGTAAAATAGCCCTTCATCATCACTGACACCTGAACAATGCAGGATATATGTATGATACATGACATTGATTTGTAATTAGCTATTAGCACAACTATAATGCAAATATTTGTACAGCGAGATCGTTGAAAGCGAAATGTCCCTTACATGTGTGACCGCCTATAGTTTGGTCGCCCCTCTCAAGCCTCACCCTCATCTTCCACAATAGATACTCCTCCGTCCTCCTGATCTTCGTCTGATTCCTCAGAGTCACTATCGGCAACATCATTCTCGATCTGCTCCATGCGGCGCACAAATTCCTCTTGCAACTTCCTGAGCCAACTCAACAACACCTTTCCTTCCATAGGGCTATCTTTCGCCTGTTGCAACGTTTCCTTCAAACTCATGATCAACTTCCGCCTCTTGACAAGAGCAGTGGCCTTGGATGATTTTTTCTTGGCTTCCGACTGGGCATCAAGTGCCCTTGATACCTTTTCGGCGACTTCGAGGACTCGAGGAGGGAGATCGACGACACGGGCCAGAGCGAGGCCATAGTGTTGTTCCTTCACGAAATCGTCCTTGACTTTATACAGCATTGTCATTGTGTTCTCGTCGCTCATATCGACGGCCATGTGTGAGTTTATGACGCCGGGACGGCCTTGCATAATCTGAGCTGGGGAAAAGTTAGCTTGCAATCACAAAAGGTGCTGACGTCCTTACCGAGCTCGCGGAAATGTGTAGCGAACCATATGAGGGCCTTGCTTTGAACCAATGCTTCTGCAATGCTCAATGCCATGGCAAGACCATCTCTTGTGCTCGTACCTCTGCCAAGCTCGTCGATGATAGCCAGACTGTGCTTGTCAATGTTTCTACCCAGAGCTATCAGTATCAGCCGACCAATTTTGAGTCTGCAATGACATACCTCAGAATGAAAGCCGTCTCTCTCATTTCAGCTGCAAACGTAGAGACATTGGCTTCAATACTGTCATCCATTGAAACTCGCGCGAATAACTGACGAATTATGGGAAAGCATGCATATGAAGCAGGGACAAAGCTTCCAACCTGCGCCATCACGCACATCAGAGCTGTAGATCGAATATATGTGCTCTTGCCGCTCATATTGCAGCCGGTGATGATTTGAAACCGGGTCTGTTCAGTTGCATAAACATCGTTTGAGACGAATTTGTTATCCTTATGAATCTATGAGACAAACATCAGTAACTTTTCAAGCTCCTTCAAAAAATATATGTCTACCTTCTCGCGGACTGGGTGACGACCAGATTGGATGACAATGCAGTCGCTGATTTCTGGCCGGGTGTAATCGCTGGTAGTCGCTAAGTGTACAAGAGAAGCAATCATATCCAGCATCGCAATGCTCTCGCAGACTCTGAAAAGACTGGAGATGTGACCACGTACATTGTCAAGAAGCTGTTGAATTGTGTTATCACTCATCAATATGATCTCCTGATGCGAGTCCTCAATCCTCTGATTCAGCTTCATGAGATCTAGTGTTTGGCATTCGATGTAACCTTTCTTGTGATAACGATTGACCAAGATGTCTGGGAGGGCTTGCCCATCGAAATCTGATTCAGAGACTCGTAGGTAGTATCGACGAGCATTTTCGAACCTAGTCTCTGCTTGCATGTCATGCTGCTCTGGAGAGTAGATTGGTTAGTAAAGTTGTGTTAGTTTGCCGTATTCGCGCTTACGATTGATATCCGTGACATGTTGGTGCACATCTTCGGTGGCTTCCTTGAAAGTCTGCCGTGCAACATCTAGAAGTCCACTCACTCCAGTCTATACTACCATCAGTATATTAGCCGGCTTTCAAACCCTGGCGAAGTACCTTAACAGCATATGTTCTTTGGTTTCGAAGATCTAACGGGGTCTTTTGAAAAGTCACATCCTCATTGATGACTTCCTTGATGAGCTGAAGTGTTGGCTCAATGTTCTCCGGGCGAAGATTTTCTCGAATCCCCAAGAGAAGGGCTGAACGAACACCACTGAGGATTTCGAATAACTGTGGAGCAGATTCAACGAAGCTCTTTAGCATAAGAATATTGTTGATTGCTTGCTCGGCATGCCGTATGTCTGGCTGTGTGGGAATTATGATCAACTGAATATATTAGCTAAAGTAAGCAGGTAGCTCGTAGGCTTTACGCTTGTCAGGAGTCTCTCAATGTCAGGAAAGGGCTTGAGGGCTATGGCAAGGACGTTAGCGAAAGATCATGCGTTTTAAGATGAAGATTTTAACCTGTTCTTGTCTGGTAAAACACATCATCTTTGGATGCCAGCTCCTCGACGGCGTCGTACCGCATTGTAAGCACTTCTGGTTCAGTTGAAGGTTGAAGAATATTACTTCTAAGGAGCCGTGACCCCATGGGTGTCAGTGTCTCGTTCATCAATCCAAACAGGCATTCCTTCGATTTGGGACTGTTAATATTCTGAATCAGTTCTAGGGACTGTATGGTGGAGAGATCAATCATCATAGAGCCTTCCGATGGTTGAAACTTGATACGAAGTGAACGAAATGCGAAGGTCAGGGACATCTTGAGTTCAATATACTTCAGAGTCTGTCACCTTTGTCAGTCCGGCGAAAATTAGAACATGGCCAAGGCCTGTTTGACTTACAGCAGCAAAACAGCATGTTGCAAAATAGTTGCCGCCGATGGCCACCTTGATTGCTTCCACGTCGTCTGCGAATGCTAATTGCTGGATGAACTCGAGGCCAGAAGTCTCTGACCAGTACCTACGATCAACAGTGACAAGTCTAGCTCCTATGATGTTCTCTTCAACCACTTGGTACATCTTTGACTTTGGGTTTGGTGGGCTGGCAGTGGAAACGATGAGGATCTCCGTGGGCTCAAAGACTTGGAGCTTATTCAAAGTTCTGGCATAAAATTGGTTATCGCAGATCTGACTGAGAGCTGCTTCGCCAGTAGAGACATTGACGAAAGCCAAGCCGACAGTTGGAGTGATACCTCTGCTCTCACTGATGGCACAAATAACTTGCTGAGACTCGCCGCCACCAATTGTAGAGCCCGCGCGAGAACGGCGACCTGTACTTAGTCGAGCAGTTCCAGGACGAGCAGTGCTGGGCCGAGCGGTACTAGGACGCGTACCATTGAGGGCTGAGTTAGACGTAGAGTAGTCATTTTGATAGGAGGTAGATGCGTAGCTGTTGCTGTAGCTGTAGGACGTCGACGGCCGTGGAGTAGCCATGCTGCCCTGGGCGGAAATATGGTTAATATCTAGAAGTTAGTTTGAGTATCAAGTTCTGGATACCATAACAGACAATGAGGCAGATATAGATGCGTATGTCTGCCCTCAAGATATGATTTGAGGTGGAGATGGCTCTATAGTCATGGTCATAAAGGTGAGGTGTTGAAATAAGGCGGGGGAATTTGGTCTTCAAAACGCTCGGGCCACCCAAGGCTGAAGAACTTCAAAAAATTATTTTCGCCCAGTCAAGAACCTGCGCCTTGCAAGACTGCCACTTTTTCTCGACATTTTTGCCTCACCGACGGGCATTTCACTCTCCTGGTATCTTTCCGATACTCTGTTGATTTGAAATACCCCTTTCCTAGAGTTTCCGCGACACCATGACGACCGTTCTTCCCCCGCCCAGCAAAAGGCAACGAACAGATGCCGCCGAGAGAGCAAGACAACAGCAAGACATTGAGGAAATTCCCAGTGATGCGGGCAGTCTGCGAATACAGTTCTTCGACGAGACCACCGGCTTAGCTATCGGCCAAGGGCCTGTCCTGGTGCCAGTCGCAGATGCCAGTCCCAAGAATCTTGAGCTTCTTCTGAATACGCTCCTTGGTCATGTAAATCTCAGGCCCTCGAAATACAGGCGTTTATACTGTGCTAATAATGATACAGGACTCTTCAGAGCATATTCCATACCGTTTTACTCTTCCAGTCCCCGACAAGAAGACCAAAGAAACAAATACGACAGCCTTCCCCGCCAACATATACAAGACTCTCATTACCCCAGGATTGATCAGTACTGAAGAGGTTCAAAATATATCTGCCGCTCCGCAAGCAGTATTCAGAGTTCAGGCAGTTTCAAGATGTGCTTCTACAATTCCAGGGCACGGCGAGGCGATTCTTGCGACACAATTCTCTCCCAAAACGTCGTCGCGAATGGTTACTGGGAGCGGAGACAATACAGCAAGGATATTTGATTGTGACACTGGGACTTCGGTATATACATTAAAAGGGCATACTAGTTGGGTTCTTGCAGTTGCTTGGTCTCCAGATGATTCGACGATTGCGACTGGAAGTATGGACAATACTGTTCGTCTATGGGATCCAAAGACTGGCAAAGCTTTGGGAAAACCAATGAACGGCCATAGTAAATGGGTCACAAGTCTAGCCTGGGAGCCGTATCATGCTCAGAAACAAGGGGAACCACGTTTAGCATCTGCGTCTAAAGATGCAACTGTCAGAGTGTGGTCGACAAATCAACAAACGATCGAATTGGTGCTCAGCGGGCATAAGGGCTCAGTCTCTTGTGTCAAATGGGGAGGGACTGGATTCATATACACGGCCTCCCACGACAAGACGGTCAAAGTCTGGAATGCGAAGGACGGTACTCTAGCACATTCCCTCAACTCCCATGCGCATTGGGTAAACCACCTTGCTCTGTCGACAGATTTCGTACTTCGCACAGGGTACCACGAACATAATGGGAAAATACCTGATTCTGAGGAAGGCAAAAGATCCAAGGCCAATGAAAGATTCTTGAAAGCAGCGACAATTCAAGGAGAGGTTGTCGAAAGATTGGTATCAGCAAGCGACGACTTCACTATGTATTTGTGGGAGCCTTCAAAGGGCACCAAACCAGTGGCACGGATGCTTGGACATCAAAAACAGGTCAATCATGTTGTCTTTTCGCCGGATGGCCTGTTGATTGCAAGCTCTGGATTCGATAATCATACAAAGATATGGAATGCGAGAGATGGAAAGTTTATCAATACCTTGAGAGGACATGTGGCACCTGTATATCAGTGTGCATTTAGCCCGGACTCTAGATTACTTGTTACAGGTAGCAAAGATACGACTTTGAAAGTGTGGGATATGCGGACCCACAAATTGTCTACTGGTAAGTCGTCCGCAAAGGCTCGATTTCTCTCGTAAGAACAACACTAACCTGCCATTCATAGACCTTCCCGGCCACAAAGACGAAGTGTATGCAGTAGACTGGAGTCCCGATGGTCAAAAGGTATGCAGTGGTGGAAAAGATAAGGCCGTACGGATATGGAGACATTGAAGGAATCGAAAAGTTATCTTACTGATTTCTGTGTGCGCGCTGAGTGATTCTTCTCCGTACCTCTCTTTCCTGAGCGCATAACGCTGGCGCGGTTTTATAAAACCTGTTTCTCTTTTGTGTTCAATTCCCAGACTAGGTAGTCTAGTGACGCCAAAGGCACTGCGAAAGTTGCCAATAAGTAGTGCCAGTTTTCGCATGTCTCTGGTGCTCGAAAATCTGGATCATGAAACTCCCACCCCCCATTCCATTCAGGTACTGCTGCAAACACCAATCATCGATGAAAAGCTGATAGGTTGGCTGATTGCTCTCAATGCAAGTGAAACGATTGATAATCTGTATTCAAAAAACAATTACATCGTAAAATCATTATTCATCACGACATAACACCGACCAGAACTTCACAAAACTCACAATTAATATCCACGCATCCATCTACCCAAACCCATGAGCGCCATATCTCATCGCATCTTCAAAATGCCCCAAAAAGGCCTCACTGATACCTAACATGCGACCTAAACCCATCAACCGCCTGCATCATAACCTTATCACTAACATACCAAGCCCACGTATCCACAAACAACGTAACCTGCGGCTCGCCCTCCTCAACATTCCACACCCGAACCAGCACACTAACATCAGTCGGGAATCCATAATCCGGCGTGCGATACCTCCTCGCGCGCACAAACTCCTTATGACTCATGTTAAACTCATCCAGCAGTCCTCCTGCGGTAGTTTTCACTTCTAAGTGGTAGGTAGGTGGTTTGGAGAGCCAGGATTCGGCGATTGGGGTGAGTTTGGTGAGAAATTGGGTTAGGGTGGTGGAGGCGGTGGGCGAGGAAATGGTAAATGAGGCATGGGAACTGTGGGGGCCTTCGAAGGGTAGGGGGGTGTAGCCGGATGTGGTGCGGTGGTGGGATGTCCAGTCGGTGTCTGGGTCGTAGGCTGGGCCTAGGATTTTGGTTTGGAGGATTTTGTGGAACTTTTGAGTTGTTAGTATTTCATGATATTGAGACCACGGGATTTTGGAGAACTTACAAAGACTTCACCTAGACCTTGGAGGCGATCTAGGTCGTGGTTGCGCATACTGCGTTTGAGAGATACAACCTGGATGTCTTCCACCGACGGAACACCGTTGGGACCAGGTTGCATGTTGGCATCAAGTGCGTAAGAAGGTCTCGTTGTTTTGCTAGAGCTGCTGTTCGTGTTGCGTGCGAACATGACCCAATCTGCGGTAGAGCCTCCAGCGGCGACATCGCTGCTGACAGTGAAAACTTTGACTTGTTCGAGGAGGACTTTCTCGGCGAGAGCGCCCATTGACATGTAGCTTGCGCTTATCTTAGGCGGTACCGCTGGACCCGACGGGCCGGGAGTGATAGATTGGTGCTTAGCACCAGCTTTGATGTTTTTGAGGGAGGCTTTTGTGTCAAGCTTCTTCACTCTTTCTTCCTCGGCTTTCAGCTCGCCATCGGTCGCTAGAGGAGGGACTTTATGCTTGTCAAACAAGGCGTTGATTTCCTCCTGATCGTCTTCCATGATTACACATAGAAGCAAATAACTCCTGTCCATCCCATCTTCATTGGCTTTGTCGAAGCCACAAAAGCTCGAAAGCTTCTCAACAAGTTCACTGTTTGATTTCCGGCTTCCCATGGTCTTTTCAGCGAAGTAAATATGCAGCGCTCTATCGTCTGAGCCCAATGCCACGAAGCCGTCCTCTGGCTCCCCTTGCACAATCTCATTTTTGTATTTGACGGACCAGCTTTGAATAACCCGGGGTGCCTTGGATACAGAGACTGCTCTGAGTTGTTGGAAAACTTTCATCCGATTCATTTCGTTGTCAGGGATCAATCTGAAACATTGGTGAGTCAATATTACACACAGGGCCAACTAGTGGAAATTTTATACGACGTACCGTAGAATGGAGTTAACTTTGCTCCTGAAAGCTACTGTTTCGTCGGTAAGGTACTCAACACCTCCATAAGTCTCAGCACTCCCATTTGAGACAATTGAAAGCCTTTTCTTATCAATGCCAGCCTTCTGAAGCAGTCGCTTCAGACGACCGACATCTGCAACGTCCAAGGCCAGGAGGGGAATCTTGCCCGCAAAGCTCCGTTGGAAATGGCTGCAGTCAGCAATGAACCATTCTTCGTTATCATCAGCTCGGACATAGTAATCGACTCCAGTTAGTGATTTTCGAATGGGAAATAGTAAAGACTGTCGAATATCGTCTGAATAAGCCACCGAGGTATTATCCTTGAGCATCTTTGCGATTTCGAGGAAGAGGCCTAGAACGTAGTCGAGACCCCAGTCCGTGGACATTGATCGAGCCTCTTGTGCCAGAGTTTGCAGATTGGCATCTTCAACACCTAAAATGGAACAGAACAACCTATGATTCTGAGGATAAAGGTCCTTTAGTACGTGTATAGTTCGCAGGCATTTGGGGCCGTCCCAGACACAGGCTGATGGCGTGACCCATCTTGCGGGTACATCAAAGCTCGCGGAGGGGATATAAACCAGGGAATTATCCGAAAATGCTTTTCTGTGCAGGATTTTAGTACTGATGCCACACAAATTCTAAAAACGGTTGCATGACTTACTTCACTTTCGGAAGATTATTGCTGGAGCGAGCCTGAATCTGCTCAAAAAAACTCTCCACAGAGTCTTTAGTTGGGCCTCGCACTTTCAAAGTCTGAATTGCTTTGAGGTAGAAATCCAAATCGTCCTTCAATCCGACTTGAAGAGCGTGGAGAACCAATTCCCAACGCTTATCTTGAGGGTTGGGAACGTCAAGAAAATCGATACATCCTCTCGCAGCTGCGACGAGCTCATTGGTGGGGAGGTATGTGTTCTTTGCTTGGCGCATAGTTCCATCTCGACATTTTACGCCTACGAACGATAATCTTTCCCTGAGAAGCTTTCTGGAGACATTTGGCGGATGGTTATCTTTCTTCGTTTCATCGTTCTCTAAGTATGGCGCGTAGTTGTACCATTGGTCTCGAAGCAACACCAAGAACTCTGCTGATGGCCGATGCATCAAAAGCCATTCAAAATCCTCTGAAAGTCGAAAGCTATCTTTGCCTGAACTCACAGCTAGACGAGGGAATTCCGCAACGCGAAGCATATCGACCAGCCATTTGCGCCATCGCTCTTCTTCCTCTGGAACTGCGTCCAAATAGGAGCTATGCAAAAAGTGGAATCGGCTTCTGTCTGTGCCTAATAGCTTGCTTGCGGACAGTGGCTCGTCGGATTCGAGGTAGAGTTTGCTAGCAGGGGAACGCTTGGCACCGCATTCCTGAACGCACCAGAACCTTTCGTTCTTGTCGAGTTTGCAACCTGCCCTGAACAAAAACAAAGCTTGAGAGAGCAAGGCACCATTCATTGCCGAGGAAGGCCTGAATTTGGAATCATTGTGAGCTGCAATGATGGTATCGCAAAGCAAACTGACGCTGAAATCTTCAGCTCCCAGCAATCTGTATAAATGTCTCCGAAAAGGGTCTTGAGCTGCCTCATCTGCAATGGCATACAGATTAATTCCATCTGGGATTGTGAGTCCGTGTCGGTCGCCCGGAAAGAAGATTGATTTTCCTTCGATCGACACCCATTGTCCGTCTCGTAGCGGTATCAAGTTCAAAGTCCCAATCTGTAATGACAGAACTTTATCCAGACATAGGGGAGCTAAAGCCCGGGCTAGATTTGAATGCCATTCCAAGCTTTGGTTGCAGAAAAAGGCTGGGTCATCTTTCATTAATTTCTGAAGTTCGCGAAGGAATTCCCGGCCGCCCATTTCTTGTACTCCAAATGTTGTCAAAGTCTCGTAGTCGTCAGGTTCATACTTTGAAGATAAATATCGACAAGATGTTTTCGCTGTAGCAGTGATGGGTCGTCCATTTTCGTCGCAGAACTTCAACGGATAAGACATCAAAGTTGAGGGTGGCACAAACTGGCCATCGATACTCTCAAGAACATTTTCCGATGATATCCGCCGGAGTAACGAATCCTTGAAACTTTCAAAGAAGCCGGATACTTTGGTCTTGCCTGGAAGGTATCTAGGCCAAGTGTACTTCATAGACCCAGCATTAAACCATTTAGCAACTTCAATCACGGCGTCCACAGCGCTCTTCCGAAGGGCTCTATTCCACTCCGAGGAATCGTCAACATCTTCTCGACTGGCAATTAGAAGGAAGTCTGCTTGCAAAAGAAACTAATGTATATCGTCAATTAGTTGATCAGGAGGGTTTCATAGGAAAGCATACCTGCAAACCATAATCTCGAACTGGAAGAAAGGCGTACACTTGTTGCTGTTCTAGCTTGGGTTCCAATGTTTCAGTCACCGGAAATGCAAGCAATATCTGAGACTCGTGGACGCCTTCACGTTTAGATTCGAATGGAAGCTCCTTCGCCCTATGTTTGGAAACGATGTATTTGAAAATCTTAGAATCTTGTTGAAGTGAAATCACCGAGGCGGAATCTGAGGGAAAGAGGACATCCGGAAGGCGGGATAGCGAGCGAGACAGTGTGGTACTTCCTGCAATCTCGATTCGAATGTTGATCCGCCGAAGTTGTCGAAGAAAAATCAGCATACGGGAGTCAAGTAAACGTATCTCTCTTTGCAGATCTCCCCTATTGCAGTCGTGGGAAAGATGCATCAGTATAGTTGTGTGTCCTAGATTTGCCGCTGCTGGAAAATCGCACCAGATTGGAGCTATCATACCCAGCGGGCCATTCTTTTCGAATTTGAAGGAATAATCGCGGGAATTGATGTAAACTACATCAGCCACTTTGAAGACGGACTTGAATCCGATTCCTTTCTCGCCGACATAGCGTGCAGCATTTCCCATCCCAGTTTTAGTACTGCTGCCGACCTTGCATATTGCCTCCACATGTTTGGGGGCAAATCCGGACTCATTGCAGTCTACCCTTAGATAGTCGCCATATAATGATATTTCAAGTGTGGGAGTGATACCAGAGGAAGTGTCGTATGCATTGTCGTCGGCGTTCTGGATGATTTCAAGCAGAAAATGAGTAGACTGGCGGTAGAGTTCATCGGAAACACTGATCCAGTCAGTGAACATCAGGGCCTTTTAGTTCCCAGAAAGCAGCGGACATACATTTTTAAAGCTCTTTCCAGATCACCAACATTCTGGTTTTGCACCTGGCCATCATTTAGACCTTTTCCTCGCCGTATCCCCTCTATATGATTTCGCGCAGCCTCGCGGGATGATGATTCTACCATGCCGTAATCTTCCCGCGGAGCACAGCGATGATTGATAAGAGCTGGGACAAGTTGACACAGAAGTTACCAACTATATGAAACAGTTGGGTTGATGGAACACTGTAGAGAGAGAAAGGAAAACGAAGTGAAGCTATGGGGGAGCTCCAGGCAGAGATTGGAAGATAAATGACTCAGCCCCATCCCCAAGCTCCCGATAGGCAGGTTGCTTCAGCTGAACTTCAACGAGGCTGCAGACAACCCCGCGCCCGAACGCCAATCTTTTCCTCGACACTAGCCACTTGGCATAAATTGAACCCAGAAGATATAAAGAGGTATCTGCCAGTCTACTAGAATAAAATCAGAAGTTTTAAATTTTGGGCCTCTCAAACAGAGACCAACTGTGAAGATTTAGGATCGAAATATGCATTTTGAGTCCGAAGGGCTTAGTGAAGTGTATTTTCTGTGAATCGATCAGGCAGCTTTGTGGCATGGTAATCGGCCTTGGCGTAAGCACTAACTTTGTGCAGGCGCAGGCTTCTTCGAAAGATGGAGATCTGGACGAAAGTCTATTATTCGCGCTCTCCCAAGCCACAATCCTGCGGAAACCCGCGGCTGTGCACGACTTCAAGCTTCTTCTTCGAGCAAAGCTGCCAGACTGAGGGCAGACACGTTGAATCAAAGTCTAACAACACAGTGGGTTAATTGCTTGCAAAATTAATTAATTGAGAAAGGCGAGGATTTGAGCAAGAAATTATGGATTCCAATGGGCACTGCTTATGTAAGCACCGGCGCTAGACCATTAATGGATGGCCACCATTTATTCGGAGTTCTTATATTTAATTTTGTTCATTAGTCTTTTTTCCCCCTTCGTTTATCACACTTTTTGACTGACTACGAGAGTTTTACGTGTTGCTTTTGTGTCTTGCTACGGGATACATAGCAACAACTAGCTAGGGCTAGCGCTGCGAAGTGTCCCAAATATTGGGAACTATTAGAATTTCGCACTTCCAAAGTAATACAAGAACAGAGTCGCAAGAAGATCTGAAAGAATATATGCGTTGTTCGTGGCTTATTCTTACGTCTTACTGTGCCCTCTGTCACAGAAATAAAGCCAAAGGTGCTCCGCAGAAATTAGATTGCAAAGACACTGCTATATTGCCTAGCTTTATTTCCCGTAGCACTTGCTGGGACCTATTTCATTTATGACGCATGTAGAAGTACATTATAAAAAAAAATTCTGGTGTTGGTTTTAGTCTGTTAATTTTCCCAAATCAATGATACAGCCCACACAAACATCAACAACGAACCAAAATCATGGCAGATATTGACCAGGGGAACGAAACGCGCCCAAATTACTCCTCCGAAGCTAGAAATGCCGCAAGTCAGCTTCTTTCTCTGAGTAGGCAAATGAATGAATCCAACCAAATGCAAACTGCCGTCGAGCAACATGCTAGAAATAATGAACCTCGGAGAGAGCTACCATTGGGGGTCGAGCAGCAATATGCGCAGTTACAAGTATTTTATACAAGCATCAGCACTTCCCCAAACTCAGAACCACTTAAATACCCACATTTCTCTTCCTCTGCAGGAGTACAGACGACTTTAAACTGGTCGCCAGAAAAAGCAAGAAGTTTCCGTCACATGATCAGCGATATGGAACGCCTCCTTCCTTTCACACTAGCACGAATCAAGGTCATCGAGCCTCTCCTTCCGGAATTCAAGTACGACAGCATAAATCATCTGATAGAGGCATATGAATCTATGTTAGCCTGTTTCTTCTCTAAACTAGTAGGTGACGCTCCTCCACGCATGGTCCAGCAAGCACTGTTCAAAATACGGATGGCGGTCGATCTTGCTGAAGGAGTTCTGGAGGTCGAGTACAATATTATACTGGCCTGGGTTTTCGGTGACGGCACAGACGGCACAGACGGTTTTGCAAGGCTTAGTGATCAAGGTGCACTTCCACGAATACGGGAGACCATCGAGAGGGACGAAGCTGCTCGAAGAGAAAAGAACTCGCAGACTGCTGAAAGAAGAAGGCAACTGAATATGAACTTGGACGCCCACTTGAGGCAATACGATTTACAAAGAGACAGGGAGCTGCAGCAGCAGCGTTGGCCAAGAAATGGCTTCTGATATACCTTTCGAGGTGGAAGCCCTGTGGAACACATATTTTGAGGAGCTCTTGAAACGACTACCCTCTCGACCCGAACATTTTGGGGAGGAAACGGGGACCTATCTGTACAAAAGTCTGACTTCACGCCCACCGAGTGGTGGATCAATGTCTGTTACACTTGATTCGCGTTCTCGCTGGTGCTTGAAGGGCTCTTGAATCGTTGTTTTCCCCGTGGTAGCCAAGCCTAGTTGTACCTGCCTAGTCACCAGCTCTCAAGATAGTTTTGCACTCCACTCTTTCCGCCATTGCGCGAAGCGACGAGTCCACAAACTCAACCTCGATTATCCTCCTCGTCGCAAAGATATCAACGCATTATCAAACAACATTATTCCACAACGACTGAATCATTCTTCTGGGTTCCGAGACCTGCATATTTCGAAGACTTAGGTGTGTGGATTCCTTTGCGACCCTTCCCTTCTTTGCAGACATCGCGAGCTCGGGTCCCCCTCGTCGGGATTGTTCAACAGCTCCTGAGGAATTCTAGAATGGTCATCTAGTGAATTATTTAGCTGTGCTTTTATCATGCTCAATTGCGCATGACTAACTTTGAAAACTTGCAGTAGGTCGAATCAGCAGAAGGCAATATCAAACAATGGCGGAGCTCACGGATCACCACGGCAGACTATTACAAACGATACGGGATGAGCTAGCAACAAGCTCCGAATATGTGGATGATTTCGTCACATTCTTGATTAATTCCTTCTGAGCCGGAATATGGAAGTTGAATGATCGGCCATTGCAGGGATTTGGAAAGAAAGAAAGAATAGCTTCCGAGCAAGCGATTGGGCAATGCGGCAACCAAGCAGTAAAGATTATGATTGGATCGTGAGGTTACAGAAATAGCTTTTCGACAAATCCCTACCCGCGGGCAGCAACTTTGCCGACACCCCTCGTTCCTTTGAATTTGGGTAGAGACGAGATGGGAACCTTGTTCGGAATACCGAGGCCCAATAAAGAATATGAAGAGATACAGATACTGACCTGTTCGGCGGAGGGCCGGGGAGACTTGAGGTAGCAGCTGCAGAGATGAGTTTCAATAAAACGCTCAAGAACATGCTAACCAAACGCCTCTGCCCTAGATTTCCCCCCATATCAACATAAATCATCAATCACTTTCACGCCCATACACCCTATCCCTCATCCCCACCCCACCCTCAAGGCCTACGATAAAACTCCCTCCTCCTCCCCGCATCCTCAACAACAACCCTCTCCCGTTCTCTCTCCATAACCCTACTCCCAACCCTTGGATTACTCTCATAAGTAATACTCCGACTCCTTCTCCTATCCATTCCTCCCTCGAGACTCATCCTAGGCGGCGGACTAGGTGCCTCCACGTACCGGTAAGTCTCATACTCTTCTCTCTTCGGACTCGGCGGCGGCGGCGCCATACGTTCCCTGATGCGTTCGCGCTCGATATATACTTCTTCCCCACCACTTCTGCTACTTCCCCTGCGACTACTTTTCCGCTGCGACTGGCTGACGCTCACACTGCCTTTACTAGTCCGCGGACTTGGTAGGGGGAGAGCCCTTCTTTCTTCCTCTACGCTAACCAGCGCGATTGTCTCGGGCGGACTCGGTGCTCTGACAGGAGGGCTCGGACTCCTCGATGACGCTGCGACGGATATAGGTTTTGGTGGCGGAGGGGCAGCGATGGGTTTGGGAGATGGAGGAGGAGCGATGCTTTTGATGGTGATGGATTCGGAGGATGGACGGAGCGTTTGTTTCGTGATTACTGTTTCATGGACGTATCGCGGACGACGGCGGGGACGGTTCGCGAAGACGATTTCGTCCTCCCATTTTGGGCGGGCTGTTTCTCTATTAGTACTAGGTGCTCATTGGTGTAGGGCCAGGAAGGAGGGACGTACTACTGAATAGACACATGCTTATCTCTCTGTCGGTCTCTGCTCTGCTGCCAATCTCTCTCTCTTCAAGACACAGCGATCAATTGACCCGGGAACGGCAACTCTGCCAGCTTTATCAATGCCCACAACTCAAACCCCAACAGGAGGAATGGCGTAGTTGTATGTACGTATGAAAAGAACAAAGGAATCGAAGGAAAGCATATACGTGTCTACCAACCCACAATATATACTTCTTACCTAGCGAGCGTCGCATTTTCCCCTCCCTCGGGCCGGCGCATGTTGCTTTTTGGGCGGGCGGTCAGAACTGCCCAAAAATCCTGATTGTTGGGCAGCGACGTTGTCACCCAAAAACCGGGATATGCCTTGGTGTTGTGTTAGTGTGAGGAAATAAGAGCAGGGGTGTCTGCAGCTAAGGGCGGGGTTCAGGGGATGACAGCAGCTTCCGAGCCTTGTAGGCGAGGCTGAGAGAGATGCGCGGCGGGGATGATCGTTGCTGTTTGGGGAGAAAAAGCAAAGTACCAGTTATACAAAGGCTGTTATATTACAGCTGATGTAACCTTAGGTAAAGGCGGGGCGATTCAAGCAAGTATTACGACACATTGGAAATCGAGAGGATTGTTGACGGAAAGAGTTTCTTAGGATTCAGTACGGGTATAATGATGCTGTCCAAACCACGGCGTGTTGCTTCTCAACGAATCTCAATGTCAATCCTTGTAATACCCGTAAGCTCTTCAATCAGGTTCACTCCACTCGAAGTCTCTCTAGACCAGGCGCGAGATGCATACTGAACTTCCCCACGGAATCCGAAACTCGTGACATGGTCGAACGAAGTCTGTGACTCTACATCTGAAGGATCCTCCGAGAGAGATACATCTTCCATCAATACATCTCCGTCGGAATCGTAATGAACGTTATGACCGTCCCATTCCGCTTTGTATCTTCGAGCTGCCCGAGTCATATGCATTGCGGAAGTAAAGGACGCGCTGCCATCGAAAGATTCCTGTTCTAAAGGCAAAGATTCCGTCGAACTTGACACCAATGAACGTACATCAATCATCTCGATATCGCCATCTCCATCGTTGTCACGGACGGTGCCATCTCGGACGACCGATAGCGATCTGACACTGTCGCGTTGCCCATCATTGATTTTCCAGACTTTCGCAACGCCTTGCTTGCTGAACGCCCAGACTATCATGTGAGCACCGGAGTCAATGGCAAGATCAACAACGCCTTGACATTTACCAATTTCTTGACCTTTGATCTTGACTGGCCAGACGCTATGCGGATGAATACCTGGAATAGGATCTTGGTTTCGGTCCAAGAACTCTTGCATTCCATCACCCGGCCACCAGTCAAGCCACTCCATATTCTTACAGGTCCTACCAGGAGTCTTAGGCCATGTTGGGCCACCCGAAAGGTTGCGACTCTGGTGTGGAGTCTGCTCAGCCGCAAATATATCGTTTGGTACTGAGAAAAGCCAAATACTTTGCTCCGTCCCAGATCCAAATGCAGCAACAACTCTCACTCCCCAACTAAGATCCGACCCACCCGCGTACACTGAGGGGCTACATTGTCCTTCTGGGCCATCGAACCAAATCTTGCGAAGTAATTTGGTAGGTCCGCCAACAGGAGCATCACTGCCCATACATAACAAGCCCGTTGCGGGATCAGTGAAAAGAATATGATAACCATCACTGAGAGGGACCGCACGATAATGGTCCGAATAGTCAAATCGTCCGCTATATGATCTCGAGAGAGAGTTGCCGCCTCTAATTCTTGTCAGGAGATCCACTCTTCCAGGTGCATTATCACCCTCTTCACGCGTATCTGAAGTTCTGCCTAGACGGCCCCAGAATGGACTGCTTCGTAGCCGTTCTCCAAAGGCCCTTTCTCCAATTGCTGGCCGTTCGCTTGGACCTGCAGCGCTGCTTATGAGTCGTAGTTTTTTTGCAGAATCAACACTTCGTCTTGGCGGCAAGAAGAATAAGAAGTCGCTTGGAGCTGTCAATGGAAACCACCTGTTCAGATCCTGGCCAGTCAATGCATCAACCCAGTGCAATTCGATCCCAGAAGAACAGCCAAATGCGACACATCTTCGTTGTGGGCATATTGCTACGGAACGGGGTGGGTCATCATCAGAACAGAGATTGCGATACAAAGATCGAGGCCCGGTTTCGATTGGCATAGATCTGCTTCCGTGGTCCGTGTCTTGGTGAGGTGGTAAAACACTCTGCACCCTTCCGTCAGATTTCAGGGGGTTGACGCGGGGTAGTGACGAGTGTCGCGAGCTTGGTCCCGCCGTACGGGTAGATGCCGTACGGGTAGACTCAGGCATGTCTCCCCAAAACACATCTTGCCATGCAGACTTCTCTACTGGAGCAATAGTTGTCCCTGTTGTAGCTATCCCTGGAAACACAAAAGGGGGGTCGTTGGGCGCTTGAGCGGAAGCCAAATTTGATCCAGAACTATTGAGTGAAACACGGTCTAGGAAAGAAGTCCCCCTGAACCCGTCGGCATCAGAAACATGAGCCAGAGTATTCGTCGTGATAGGAGATTGTCGACTGCTTTTGCTACTATCGTGAGGATTGCGGGAAATTTGAGTCGATTGATTCAGAGCTGTGATATCGCAGACCAGCCCCATGCGGCCGTCAAGAAGGATAGCAATGGCGTAGCGGTGCGTCGAAGTGTCCATGCTGCAAGCTAGGACGCGCCCGGGACATATGATGCTTGTAACCGGACGAAGTGATCCTGGCTGTATATCAAGACTGTGGGCTGTTGCTGCATGGTGACGATTCAGCTCGTAGAGGTAAACTAGGCACCCATTGGCTGCCATAACAAATCGCCCACAGCAACTCACAGTAAATACAGTGCTGGTCGTATTCGTAGTGGGACAGTGAACCGCGACCTCTGTGAAGTCAATCGTGGATATATGCAGAAAGGCAGAGTTGCCCCATCTATCAGATCCATCATCTTCGGCGGATAATCCATTGCCTGTCCAATCTGGCCCAAGAGCACATTCTCGAGCGAGTCGCTTGCTTAGCAGCCATTCATCGTTGGCTCGGATCTCGGAACCAAGAACATGATTGGCTGTCATATCACGCCGAACGCTGCTGGAATAGCCACCTCGACGTAGCATCGTCTCCAAAAGCGGTTTGTCCAAACTGGTAATGAACCATGATCTGCAAGTCCTCCGAGCAGAATTGAAATCTAGAGGTCCGAGATTGTAGTAGATTGCATGCATGATCTCGGTGGGTAGCTCATGTGCTATGGAAGGTGCGGCGCAAGAGTCCTCAGGTGCCGCGTTTGGAGGAACGGCTAAGATTGGAGAAGAAGATTTGACAGCCAGATATTCAAGATGGCTAATATCAGGATTGACCTGCTGCAACCTATCGGGAGAAAACGTGGGGGCTGGGTACAGAGGTTGACAGTCACTAAAGACGGTGGTGAGAGCTGCAGCGGGCAGCTCAACTGATTGTGAAGATTTAATGCTGGTTTCTGCAGAAGTCTGGCAACTATCGAGCGATGGCGCAGTTGCGATGGTATCTAGAACCTCTGACACTGGTGGGCAGATTGGAAGATGTGGGCAGGGCTCGAGTAAGTTGTCATCGAGAATGGCACAATGATCTGAAGGATCGTCGTGAAAGGTACTGCTGCGACGCAAACGCTTGCCCAGCGGCCGAGCATCAACTTCTATAGCTGCATCGCTTCTTCGATCTCGCGATTCAGCTTTTGCCAAGGGATTCCCAAACCTCGGGCATCTCCTCAGCGTTCTTCCGCGCTCAGCATCTCTGCCTTTGCCTTTGTCGACGAGCTTTATTTCGTCACGAGGGGTTGGGAGCAAGGTGTCGAGTTCGGCAGTTGGTGCCAGACCCGTAATACCCCCAGGAATTGTAGTTTGTTGGGCGTTTGAAGGTGATAATCTTGACCGTGACGTTTCTGTAGATGGAGAAAGGATGCTTTCGTTGCTAGGTTCAGGTGGATTGCTTTGAGCGCAGTGGCTTTGCCCTTTCAGAGTCAGCTCAATCATGCTCTAGACGAGGCATGCAAACATACCTTCAACAGAAGCTCGGCTAGGCTCATCACCCGAGTCTGAAAACACAGTATGGTCAACCGCATCTCCAAGGGTCATGATGTGTCTTGAATCCGATTCGAAAACCGAAGTCACGTAAGTTGAAGTCTTCGGATGCGGCAAATTTGGAGATTCGGGATCGGATGCTGCGACTCCCCTGGAGAGGAAGATCTGGGAAGACGTTGTACCGGCTGCCTCTTGAGAAGAGGCGATGTCACATATTATCGTAGAGTGGTAGGAGATGACTGTCATTACTACGTAAAATGCCGGTGGAGTAGTATTGAAAGGACTGGAGTTTAGGATATCAATCTAAAAACAACGCGCTGCGGCAAAGTGGGTGAATGATACTGATGAGAAGGGAATGGAGGAATGAAGAAGCCCAGCCTGCGAGCGGTTGAAAGAAAGCCACGACCAGTCAACGGCGAGGAAGGAACAACAATTGGGTATATGTGCTAGTACAAAAGTTAAAAATTCGAACGGAAAGCGCAACCCAACCCTTATGCCCCGTTTAGTCGCTATGAACGCCTGCAATGCTGCTTATCAACAATTTGTTCAGGGGCCCGTCTATACATTTGCGTCCCCGTTGTCTCGCCACACGTGGGTATCTCCCAGGCTGACTGAGCTCGCTGCACTCTCCTGTCTGTCGAGTCCTGACGCATCGCCGTTAGATTCGGGACCTTTGTTGATCCAGAGCTTCTCGAGACTATGGGGCAGTTAGCAAACGTTTAATAGATATACATATATAATATTTACGGGACGGTCAAACTGGGGTTAATAAACTGCAACCCCTTTTCTCTATCCTCATCCAGCGTTGTGCTCAGTCGACGCATGTTTCCGGGCGGCAAGTGCATAGCGATACGCTCGTCGGCTATGTTAACATCCACATCACTGTCCCGGCGAATGCTGCGCAGAGCAATGAACTTCGTCAATGGCTCAAATGTTCGGCCGAAGTAATAGCTGTACCAAATCGTAGCAGGTATCAGCGGCAGTACCAATGCGGCAGGCCAGAATTCCTTGTTCAATGCAATTACCGCAGCCATAACTGCTTGCATAACCCCGATTCCAACAAGGAGACGATAGCAGATCATAGGCCACGCCTTCCCTGTGGCGTGTTGTGGGTGGTCCATGGCGTAGAGTAATTGATATTTGTAGGTGTAATAGCCGAATACAAAATAGAGCACACCGACGAAGAGTACCATATAGCCTGCTGGGAACACACTATAAACAATGCAGAGTATCCAAATCAGTAAAGCAGAAGGCAAGTAGAATCCATATTTGAAAACCGGCGGTTGCATAAGCTCCGCATAGTCTCTGGGAGTTTTCGAGCCCATCAGCAGGATAGGATACAGCGAGACGCTGCCAAATTCCAGCAAGCGGAACGGCATGAGGCCAACAGCTTGAAGGAGGATAAAACTTATGTAGAAATATCCCAGCTCATTGAGTTGATTCGCTAGATTGAATGCGATGAGTGTTGTATCGTAGAACGACTGCTGTAGGACAGGCCAGAATTTACTAGCGGTTCCGAAGGCCGTAAAAACAAGGAAAACGTTGAAGAACGTGAAGAAGAAGTTCTTAGATATCACTGATAACTCCACATCCCCTTGTGAGATCATACCCTGCATATTCGCAAGGTAGTCGTAAAGAAATGGAACAGCGACGTTGAGCAGTGATACAACCAAGGTCGGCAACCCCGTTTTGACCAAAGCGGACAAAATTGCATGGCTTTCGAGGGTATCGGCGAGACCTTTCCAAACTTGGCGGATTGAACATGTGTTCATCAATCCAGCTAATCCAGCAACAGGAATAAGCCAAAAGATGGTAAGAACTAGAATGAAGATAGTGATGGTCCAGGACCGTATCATGCGACTCGATCGCGGTAGGTATGTATTCTGCCATACGATGTCGGATGGTGCAGGAGACAGCTTCGCCATTAGCTGCATTGGTTCCGGGTCCAGTAGGGCTTGTACGGCCATCTGACAAGCTGGAATGGAATCCATGGTAACAAATGCGAGTGGTGTGGCTTCATATTCCTTCTTGCGGGCTGCCGTAACGGTCTCGTCCACCTTTCGAAGTTCTTCTTCATAGTAGTCAATTGCGTCGACTTTTTTGCTCTGGAGTTTCAAAAATCCATACCAAACTCGTGTCGTTGGACGTGGCTTCTCGAGCGGGGTGATATGACTTCCACCCAAAAGAGTGTCCTGCTCTGGGTTGGCTGAGTCGTCATTTTCGTCATGTTCGTCTGGGTCATCATATCGTGATTCCTGAAGAGTTTCAATCTGCCTCGTCCTGGTTCGTCCTAGGTGCACAGTCCATGCCTCTTCGAGCTTGCGTAAGGTATACGCTCGCCTTTCCATCAACTCGTCTAACTTCCTCCAATTGCGGCAAAGTGTGACACTTTCCACCTTCCCTATTTCGAGCTTCTCCAGGAACTCCTTGATTTTTTCTTCCGACCTCAAGTCCTTCGGGATCCCGGAAAGTTTGATGGTGCGGTCTGTAATTGTCGACTGGCTGCCCAAATAATCCTGTCGTACCTTGATAATCTGCCGCGACTGTTGCGTAATAAAGTATAAAGCGAGACCGGTGAAGAAATATGTAAAGGCAAAATACGCCCACAGGTAACTCGTATCATCAGGCAGAGGATCCTTTTCGTCCTTTCCCATGTTCATAATATCTGTAGGGACCTGCCAAGGCTTATACGTTCCCATATAGAAAGAATCTGTTTCGTTCGAATCCGTGCCATTTCCTCTGCTCCAGGGGGGAGGGAGGCGACCGAAGGCTTTATTGATGGGGACCAGGACGACGCAAGTCAGGAGGAACATTATCGAGAAGAGTTTAATCGACATCTTGAAAAAGGCTAGGAACTGTTTCGCATTAATACATGGGCCTCTACGAAAACAAGAGATCTCGATACCTACAACATATGCGTCCAGTCCCGCAGAAGCAAGAACCTGTTGCTCCGTCACTTTATATAACACAGGCATCCATCCTAAGAACGTGTCGGGCAGCTCTGGCAGAGCTGCGGCAGCATCGGACTGCTTCTTTCGCGCGGCATAGAGGGTCTTCCATTTCGGTCGCAGAATCTGCAGAGATCAGTAAGCTTGCCGGGTAAGTCTATCTCGTCTGATGAGATGCTGATACTTACACAGAAACCAACAAAGGCTGAGATGCCGAGCGCGAGGGACAGGACTAGCTGGACTCCGACATCCGCTTGTGTATTCGGACGTGTCGGATCCTCTGTGCTGCAGTTCTTGACTACGCTGATATGGATGTCGGCCATGGCAGCCATATCGAGATTATCGATGTTGACGATGGACACCGATATTGAAGCTCTCCATGAATATCAACACTTGGCGGAGCGATAATGACGTTGAAGCGAGCGCGAGGGGACATCCCTGCAGATTCTCTCGGCCCACGCCAACCCTCACTCCATCAGCACCACCGCTCAGAAGTTGAGAATCTACCACAAGAGGTGGGACATTATTCAGAATTAAAATTCCCGGAATCCGAATGGCAACGGCAGACGAAAATATGGAGGGTATTCAGACCGAAGAATCGCCAACCGCAAATTATGTGATTGTGGCAAAGCCCGGCACCGTTTTTATTGAGGCGAGAATAATCACCCACAGCGAGTGGGACGTTCAGGAAGTAAGATCAATTGGCATTTCTTTTAATTGCTCCCTAACTCAAATTCTCAGATTCAGGAAGCTCTACAAGCTCGACTATCCTTCGCAGACAATACTGGCATTGTCGAATGGGGAGTAGATGTCATGGCGAACGAGGAAGGTTAGTTCTTCCTTCAGCTTCACCATTCCCTTCGAGCGTCCAAGTGCTCACCTCCCATTAGATGCTTCTAGCGTTCTAGGCCCGTTGTTTGGACAATATCACGATGGTCTCGAATCTCTGAAACTGGTCGAGTATGTCGGTGAGGAGAAAGGGACCACTTGCTTTCAACTCAACCAGGTCAATGTCAAACTCCAAGTGTACCAACTTTATGAGACGAATGAATCATTTCAAGAACATGCCGAAATCCCTCAAGCGCAAATTACCAACATGCCGCACGTCATCTTCGACGGCCAGTGGGACGAGTATGCTGCCGATTCTCCTACTAGACATAGAACATTCTGCTAATACAACTTGCAGGCTTGTCTTCGAGGACGACCTCAAAGCAGACCTCATTTGGATGATGACAAATATACTCCGATTCTCGCAAAAGTCCGCGTCTCGAAGCATGAATCCCATTATCTTGTTGCACGGCCCACCAGGAACAGGAAAGACAACTCTTTGTCAAGGACTTGCTCAGAAGATCTCTATTCGACTCAATGAAACATACAAACGAACAAAACTGATTCAGATCAAGACGGCTGCTCTCCTCTCGAAATACTACAGCGAAAGCGCAAAACAAGTCGAACAAATCTTTACCATAATCGCCGAGATGTGCCAAGACGACCCAGAGAGATTCATTTGCGTCCTGATCGACGAGATTGAGAGCATCGCCTTCTCGCGAGAACACAGTAGCCGACATGGCGAGTCCCAAGACTCTCTACGAGCAACGAATTCCCTTCTTACAGGCCTGGATCGAACAAAGCGCTTCCCAAACGTCATATTCCTCTGCACGTCAAACATGATCGAATCCCTTGACTCAGCTTTTGTCGACAGATGTGGACAGCAAATTGCCGTCAATCCACCTTCGCTCTGTTCCCAATATGCCATAATCCGAGGCCGACTGCAAAGATTAATTGAAGAGGAGAATGTCTCATTTCAGAACAGAGACCTTCCACAATTCGATGCCGCCCAAGTTGACTGGGTAGCAAACCAGGACGGACCCGACGCTGGACCAGGTGCCCGAATTCTGGGCATACTACGACTTATTGGACCCGGCGTAAGCGGAAGAACGTTGACCCAGCTTCCTGAACAAGCAATTTTGCGCTATTTGAGGTGGGAGGATTGTGATTTGGACCTAGCCTTGACTTTTATGCGGCGGTTTATAATGTCCCAGATGAACAAGGACATTGTGGATGGCAAAGAGCTGGATGAGGACACGCGTGTCGCCAAGAGAAAGCGCTGAGGAAAGGGCAGACGGCAAAATGGACCTAAAATGGCAGTAGCATAGTATTTGGCTAGAAGCAATATACCCACATGAGAAGCTCTCAGAATGTCTCATCTGTTGCTGAAGATTGTAAATTGTCTTGTCCGTCCAAAGTTTTGGCATGTCGTCAACTGCCGGACTTGGCAAGGCCGGCCCGGGTGGCTGCATCAATCCTTGCAAGCAGGCAATTTAAAATGTTCCACTGCTTCTGGAACAATCTCGACGTTCATCCTCAAGTACCCTACATTTGCCTACGCGCGATGCTCTCATACCAAGAAAGCACCGTGCCCACAGTGCCTGAGAGGTGGAGCAACCGCAGTCTCTGCCTAAATAGGTATAAGAAGGGCACCAAACCCCCTTTTCGGGCGCACTCTCTGCCGGACTTGGTTCAAAAGACCAACGACTGGCACGTACAAATCCCTTCAACAAAATCACAAGATCAAGTCTTGAACAGGGTCATCAAAATTGATACGGACATGGACTGTACAGTATCTCATTCGTTAACAGACAATTGGCCCAATTCGGGGTAAAGGTAATAGATTGGATACTTCCTCATTCACACATTTTCCTCTGCACAGTGCAGATCCCATTTGGCCAATTATCCATCACCGAAGATTCCAATTGTATTTTTTTCAAGTTTCAAACTTCGCATTCAACGATGTGGTCAAGCTCATGCATCACAGTCTTCATATTCTTCTTCGGGCTGGGAAGTTCAGCCCTATCTCTATCCTCCAACCACACCCTTCAATTAAAAACATCAAGTGGTGTATTCACTGGATTCATCAACTCGACAGCTCCAGATATCCGTCAATTCCTGGGCATTCCATTCGCTCTTCCCCCAATAGGATCTCGACGATGGCTTCCTCCTTCCAAGTTCCAGTCAGAAGCATCGTTCTCAGCTACCAGCATCGGACCTGCTTGTCCCCAACTTCCAGTTACTATTGGTCGCTTCAATAGCAGCGTATACTCGCCGAACGGCGGGGACGAATCCGAGTTCTTTCCTCAAAACGAGTACAGTGAAGATTGCCTCACACTGAATATCTGGACACCACGAAATCCAAAGAAATTTCTTCCTGTGTTTGTCTGGTTCTTCGGTGGGGGATGGACACAAGGAGGAACAAACTCCCTGTACTTCAATCCGCAATCATGGGTCCAGAGGACGCAAGAGCACATTGTAGTCACGGTCAACTTCAGATCCAACATCTTCGGCTTCCCTAACGCTCCAGGACTCGTCGACCAGAACTTGGGTTTGCTCGATCAACGTCTGGCGCTCGAATGGGTGCGAGACAACATTGAAACCCTTGGTGGAGACGCTCGAAGGATAGTCAGCTGGGGCCAAAGTGCTGGAGCTATTGCCGTCGATGCCCTGAGCTTTGCGTATCCTTCGGATCCTATTGTCAGCGGCATGATCCTGGAGAGCGGCACCGTTACAATGCCTCCAAGCAACCGGGTGACTTCTGACAGGGCCCAGAGTAATTTTACCTCTGTCGCCAAAGCATTTGGTTGCGAGTCGGCAGACTCACAAATCGAATGTTTGAGAATGGTCTCTTGGCGAGACATTCAGCAATACTTGCTCAAGGAATATTCTCAGAACTTCACCTTCATACCTATTGCCGACGAGCGCATCGTTCACTCGAATTATACTCACCAATACGAGCTATGTGCCATGTCTTCAATTCCTGCAATCATCGGATCAGACAAAAATGAAATGAACGTATTCGGCGACCAGCCTTCCCTCGCCACCTACGAAACCGCGCTTTCAAACTCATCATTCCTATGTGCCACAGCAGCAAAGACATCCCAGCTGCGACAAACTCAGTCTCGAACGACTTATAGATACCAATACAACGGAAACTTCAGCAATATCTCGCCGCCGGGCTACACCGGGGCAACTCATGCCTCTGAGCTGCCGCTTATATTTGGTACTGCTGGTCAATATCATGGGAACTCGACGGCTTATGAGGGTGTTGTGAGTAGGAAGTTGCAGGATTTGTGGCTTGCTTTTGCAGAGGATCCTGAGAATGGGCTGAGGGGCTTGGGGTGGGGTTCGTATGGTGAGGGGAAGGCGGTTTTGCTTGGAGGGGAGGGAAAGCCTATGGTGGAAATTGATATTGAGCAGCTTGATGGTATATGTAGGCATCTTACTGCTGCAAGCGCAGATGCCTGAGTGAGGCGTAGGAAATGGTGAGTTAAGGAGAGAAAGTTGTCGTTGGATTTCCAAGTCGGACATCTCTCTCTTCCAACGGAGTCTCCTTTTCTCAATATATTTATGACAGCTCAAAGCAACATGACGTCCAGCAATCTCACATTCGAGAAGCCCAAAAAGCCTATACTCGGTACATAAACGCTCAACATCAATCTGAACAATTTCGGATAAACTTCCTCACTCTCAGACCCTTGTCTACTCACCCCTGCCAACACCTATGCAAGCATCCCTGTCAGCCGCCGACGTCACAGCACCGCACTTCCCAGCCCACCCCAGCCAACCGAACAAGACCCGCTCCAAAACCAAGAAACGTCCCTCATCTCAGCCTCGTCCCAAGTTATCCCTCGAATGAAACGGTAAGAATCACGGCGAGGGCGAGGGAACCATGTAATGCAGGGTCTAAACCAGGTTTCTCGGTCTCGTCCGCGTGTCCGCGTTCAAGTTTGGGACCCGGTCGGGGCTGGGGTTTCTATGTTTAAGCTTGCTCTCAGTTTTGACGACATGTTCATCCCATTGTTTCTTTGACTCATTGTCTTCACAATACAGTCACAATCACAATCACCACTTGTTTCAAGTTCAAGTTCTCATTCACAACCTCACATTTCCAAAATGTTTTCTCTTCTAGCCCTCCTCCTCACATCCTCAACCGCCGTCCTCGCGGCCTCAACCGTCACAGTATCGGCCGCTCCAACGCCTACGAGTACAAGTTATACAGATGATGCTACGTTTGAGAAGGATATGTTAGAGGCGCATAACTTTTATCGCGGGCAGCATAATGCGTCTAGTTTGAGCTGGAATGATACGTCGGCGAAGGTGGCGGAGGGGTGGAGTGAGGGGTGTGAGTTTGAGCATAGTGTACGTTTTTCCTCCTCTTTCCCTTCTTTCCTCCCTTCTTCCAATTTGACCTTTTAAAGTCTGAGTGAGGCTGATGAAAAACAGGGCGGACCAACAGGCGAAAACCTCTCCGCAGGCTACGCCAACGGCTCCGCCAGCGTCGACGCCTGGGGCCTCGAAAGAGAAAACTACAACTGGGGCAAACCCGGTTTCAAAGAGTCAACCGGACATTTCACACAGCTGGTATGGAGCAATACGACGAGTGTGGGCTGTGGCAGGACGAATTGTGGGGGCAAGAAAAACACGCCGGGTTGGTATGTGGTTTGTGAGTATTGGCCGCCGGGGAATGTGGTCGGGGATGGGAATCAGTATTTTAAAGATAATGTGAAGAAGCAGACGAGGGGGAAGAAGACGGATACAGTAGAGAGCGGGGTTACGGCGGGGGGTAATGGGATGGCGGAGAGGAGGTGGGGAGTGGGTGTTTTGGGGGCGGCGGTGGCGGTTGGGACGGTTATTGTTTGGTAGAGGTTGGAGTTGGAGGAGATTTGAAGAAGTGCGAAGGGGCGCTGTGTTAGGATATTGATGATACCCTGTTCGGGATGGTGGGCATGATTTATGAGTATGAGGAACGACTGGAATTCTCACTTAATTCTTATAACAGGCTATCAAACTGCTCAAATCTACGCTTTGTATGTATCATTTTTCCCGTCTCGTCATTCAGGGATACATTAGTATTCCCAGCATTGGGTAGAGATTGCTCTCTGGATTATGTCCTCTGAGAAAGTTGTTTGTGCAGCAGTGTGCGTTTGATATGGATCCGAAGCGGTTTGTGGAGAGGCCGGAGCATTTTTCGAGGGAGATGTTGTTTGATGTCGTGGTGAAGATGGGGAGATTTGTGCCGGACAGGGTGAGGAGGGTTAAGGGGGAGAGAAGGGATGTGGCGGGGTTTATGGTTGAGGAGGGGGAGGTGAAGATGGAGGAAGAGTATGGATGTGGGTTTCTAGATCCGGAAGTTGATGCTTGAGTAGCTGGAGATCTTAAGGCGTATTTTGGGTGTCAAAGGGAATGGAGTTCCGGAGGCATAATTGGGGTATGAAAATGGGGTGGAGTTTAGGGCTGGCAGCGTGACTTTTTCAAAAGCGATGATACTACGGGTTGGTACTTTATGAAGCGTTTCATCTATCAGAGTGGTAATTCAATTCACTGTTGCCTTATATTCACTCTCTGTACCGCCCTGTTTCTCGCTCCTACCTATTTAAGCTGGAGAACCTCCCACTCCTTCGCTTACCACAACTTCTCGCCATCTCACCACGAACTTCTCTCCACATCCTCATCTTCTGCGAACATTATCATCTCTGCGCTTTATCTCTCAATTCGGAGTTGTCAACTCTCCTTGGGCGCTTCTCTCCCTAGCCTGAGTCTTTCTTTTCAGAGATAATATCTTCGACAATTCACCTACACATCGCGGCGTTGAGACTTTCGAACACTGGTGATCATCTTCACCTGCATCCAACTCCTGAGCTTCAGAATCTTCACCGCACTATCGACTCGGATATCAGCACACAACAACAACCCGGTGAGCTATTGTATTTGGGTGTTAGAAACTGCCAGTGCTAATCCATGAGATCAAGATTTTGAGATTGTATTCATCATCTCCACGTCATGATGTCAAGCTCTCGATCGATGGCCCGGACCATTTTAGAAAAGAAGAGAACCTTCTCCGAGACTGATATGGCATCCGAATCAGACAAGAAGAATACTGAGCAACCGGCTAAAAAACCTGATTTCTCGTAAATTTCATCTCTCGCAAAATCCCGTCATTTGATAATTGATCATTAGCAGGAACTCTCACGAACTGGTCACTCTTCTAGTAGGAAAGGGGACCAACGTCAAAAAATTCGTTCTTCACAAGGACTTCGCTTGCTATTACTCTCCCGTCTTCAAAGCTGCCTTCAACGGCAATTTCATTGAGGGTCAAACGCAAGAATACCATCTGGAGGACGTCAGCGAAGAGACTGCACAATTCTTGGTTCAATGGATTTATCACCAAACTCTGACCATTGCCCAGCTTGATAATGGGGGTGCTTACATCCGCAAAGAATGGCGTGATTTAGTCCATCTATGGGTGTTGGCGGATAAGTTACTGATACCTCGCCTCCAGAACGTGGTCTTGAGATATCTCTATCAAGTCATGATTCGTATCAAAACGACTCCTTTCAGTATCATACCATACGTATACGAGCACACAACTTCAAACAGCCCGCTCCGTCGATTTGTGGTTGACTACTGCGCGAGCAAACTGAAACCCGAAAAGCTACAAAAATTTCCCCAGGACTTCCCAAGCGAAATGGTCACGGATCTGGCAATAGTCTGGGCAAATATGATCCCTATGACTAAGAGAAAAGTGCTTCTTAAGCCTAAGAACGTGGCAAACTATGACGTTCCAGAAAATTAGAGCCTTCAACGAAGTTGATATGCTCTCATACTATGCTTCCAGTATACACGGTCTGAGTTTCTTCACAAGGCAGATGGTGCTCGGCGCAGAGCACCGGAGGACCGGAAAAGTTTGAGGCGTACATATTGAATTGGTATGTTCTATAAGGTAAATTGCCATAGAATGCTTCGGGCCATTTTAAGTCTTCCCCAAACTGATTGTTATGGTAGGGCCCTGCGAGTAAACAACTTCGAGATGCGTGGGGGGGTTTGGAGATTTCTTTGCAAGCATATTAGGGAAAAGAGCGTTTACGTCTGGGGTTAGCAAGTATCTTCTATTGCTGGCAAGTCATCTTTGACCTCATTGCCGTTGCACTATCTAAATTTATTTCATCTACCTAAATGTATTTCCCTGTGATTTAATGCAGTTGTTCGGATTTCACTTAATTTTTCGTTGGTCTGATACAGTATTTGGAAAAAGTCTTGGTCTTCAGGAGTGAATTCTACAGTGGCGTTTTGAATGTCTCACGTCGCCGAGGCAAGCGAAACGCTGGGTCGGCGGCTTTCCCCGGCCTCGCTGTTTACCATCCAAGACCTCCTCTCGTTCTGCAGAACTTGATAGCTATAATATTTGATTCTCATTTTTGCATCCGGCCTGCTTATGCTCGTACAACTCGCACACGTACCCCTTGACAGTTTTGAAAGGTGTCACGTGCCTGGATTTTGTTGCTCCCTTTTCCGTCGTTTACCTCCACCCACCTCCCAGTTTCATCATCACACAACGACAACAGCAACAACAACCAGTCGAAATTGTGAATTTGTCAAGAGATACCTAGGATGTTGCCATATTTAGGCGTCTGACCACGAAGCCTCACAAGGACGACAGCAAGGACGGGGCATGGTGATAATGTCTGGTCGGGGAAGTCCTCACGGTCCTGGTGGTCGTGGTGGTTTCCAGCGAGGGGGGCATACTTCTGGGCGAAGCGAGCAGGGCGGAATCAATACGGACGCTTCAAACAAGAGACCTTTCGGTGCGACCGAGATGGCCTCTGATCCAGATACTCCCAGCTCAACGCCATCGACAGTCGAAGCTAGTACTGCTACAAACCAATCTTTATTGGGCCCTCTTGTCGACGGCTCCAGCAATGCGCAATCGGCAAATACCTCCAAAAAAGAAGATGAGTCCAAGGACAAGAGGCCAGACTTCTCGTGAGCGTTTCTTTCCCATATTGTCCCACAAGCTATGGCTAATTTTGGAAAGTCAATCGAACGAGGTGGTCACTCTGATTGCCGGAAAGGAAGACAAAAAGTTTACTGTCCATAAGCAGTTCGCTTGCTTCTATTCTCCTGTCCTCAAGGCCGCTTTCAACAGCGGCTTCATTGAAGGGCAGACTCAGGAATATACACTAGAATATTCGAGTACCGCTGCTGTAAACCTCCTAGTCGAATGGCTGTATCGCCAAGAAATTACATTACCAAATCTCAATTCCGGCAGCGAAGAGGGCATAGAAAGGGGGTTGCGACTGACCCGCCACTTAGCCGAGCTTTGGATCCTGGCTGATAAGCTTCTCATGCCCGGCCTTCAGAACAGCGCTTTGAAAGGAATCCACCGGGTCCAAACCATGAACGGGATTTTCCTAGCAAACCTACCATATATCTATGAGAACACAACAGCCGAAAGTCCGCTACGTCGCTATACCGCAACTCTTTTTGCAGGAATATGGGATACTGCAAAGTTGTTCAAAGAGTTTCCTGGAGTTTTTCCTCCGGAGATGGTCCTCGAGGTGGCAATTATTTGGGGCAATGCGTTGCAGAATCGGAACAGTATGAATCCAATCCATCTTGCGGAGTTCTGCGTGCCAGAACAGTAGTAGTCTGGAGTACTGGTCGAGAATGTGCCACAAAATTTTGTAATTTTTGGTACAATTTCCGGCCAATTCCAGACCTTGCTCTTCTCGGCTCGGGCATTAGCAGTATATGAATGCAGTTGATACAGCATGATGGCCGTGAATTTTTGTGGATGTTTGCAGTGGAACAATAAAACCTGGCCCTCCGAAGTGAACTCTAGTAGTGAAAAGGCTAAATAATAAGAAGAGTATACCGCATCCCTTCAATAGCGGTGTAAACTTAATAATCCATAAATGAATCTTGTATTGGTTGTCTTTTTTACAGAGAGAGAGATCTTGCATTTATATGCAAGATCTCACGAAACTAGCTAAATCACATGATGAAGCCCATCACCCAGTCACCCACTACAGTAGTAAGAATTTCGCTCTATTTACAGTTCTATCCTTGATTTAGGGGGTGCTATGATCCATATATGCCGACTATGTATACCCCGCTCCGACGCAGATAAGAATTTCGGGGTTGAGTCGTTGATATTGTGCATAACGCGAATCTTTCCCTCCATCATGTCCGTAAGTTCTTAGAAGTGTAGCCGGATTTCAGCATATCCCCAGAAGCCTCATTCCACCCTCTCAATAGTAGGCTTTCGAGTCGAAGAGTACCCAAATCCGATGTACTTTTAAGCCGAAAAGCAGCTCACGTTGAAAGAGCGAGCGATAGCTCTTGTAATATCTACATACCTTTGATTATACTCAAATCTAGCCTCGTGGGACTTGGTACCGACTCAATCTCCTGTCCAGCCCAAGCCTTCTCTCCATAGCACGTGGACCCATATCTAGAGGAATTCTCTGCGCAAACTCAATGAGGAATTCCCGTGGAAAGTGGTCATCAAATCTTGAAAAGTAGAGGGGATCCATATAAGCAGCGATCAAATCCACCAAGAAAAGTCTCAGCTTGCTGTCCTTTGCGGTCTGCTCATAGACGTATTTGAGACTGGCAGTACAGATGGGCAGTTTTATTGTCTTCTGGATAAACAGAGATTCAATGATTGAGTTCTGAAGTTCGGGCATGATGAGCTTATCTGCGGGGATCCACAAACGCAACATGGCATCATCTTCCTCGTATTTTTGTATATCGCCCAAAGGTGGTCTGCCGGGCATTATAGACCTGAAGTACATCCAGTGTACGAGCAGTCGGCCAGTCTCTTCAGGTATATCGTTGAGTTCATAGGTTTGGGATTGCCCCTCGATGAATTCACTGTTGAACGCCGCCTTGAGGACTGGAGAAGCGCCGCAGGCGAATTGTTTGTGAACCATGAAGACTTTCGCATTTGGGCCGATCTTGAGGGTGATCAGTTTATCAGGAGTTCTGGATGAATCGATTGTTAGTTTTGATTCCCAAGCTAAAGGAGGGGATTCCAGATTTGACTTACGAGAATGTCGGACCGGGCACCATTTCAGAAACCATGTTATTGACGTGTGCCGGGGTATTCTTTGGCGGTGAGCATGGTTTAGAGTAGAATGAGAAAGAGATCACTCGCTGAGATAAATCAGGGGCTAGATTATCTTTCACGCTAGCCTCAGCTTTCTTGAAAATTGAATTCGCAAACCTGAAAACTGTTTGATTTCAAAGGACTCCTAATTCACCCCTTTAACACCGAGGGATCTTTGAATAGAACGAGAGCCTTCCTCATCTGTGGTCTGATCTATACTTCTATGTCTTGCGCTGGTGAATTTTCAACAACTCCCATAATTCACCGCCCCATTTCGCATAAGCGAGAACGTGGCCAAGCAGAAACATCCCCTCGCAACACCTTTGACTTCTTCCGCCAACAACACCACCCATCACAAACAACCACTGGTAGTGGAACAATGTCTGATACACTAGCTCGGAAGCCAGTTGATAATTGTAAGAATGGGAAGAAAGTAATGCCCAAAGGAACCAGCTTCTCGTGAGTCAGAGACACCACAACCATTTCTGATTCTTGCTTTCCACAGACTAACGCGTCGTAGAAATCCCACGGAGCTCGTCACCCTCGAGGTTAGTCCCGAGAAGAAAAGATTTGTACTTCATAAAGAGTTTGCCTGTCATTATTCTCCTGTTCTGAAGGCCGCTTTCAACAGTATATTCCTCGAAGGGCAGACGCAGACATACTCTCTTCCTGATGTTGAAAAAGCCGACGCCCGCCTGCTCATCAATTGGCTTTATACACAACAGTTGGATATATCGCGATATGAGAAAGGTCATCCCAAGAAACCCGAGGAGGATCTAACATTGTGCAAGCTCTGGGTTCTTGCAGATCGACTTTTTATTCGCCCTCTTCAGAATCTGGTCATTCATACAATGGCCGATATTCGCGAAGCTAGCCGTGCTTGTCCGACTAACGCTCTACCTTACGTATGGGATAATACTATCAAAGGCAGTCCGCTCCGGCTTCTTCTCCTGCATCAATGCGCTGCTTATCTCCACGCGATGTGGTACGAAGAATACCCCCATCAGTTCCCAAAAGAAATGTTGATCGAGCTGGTCGGTGTTCTTGGTAAATTCGCGGATCCTTCAGATATGGAGGAGAATTGCGGGATTAAGGACAATTTTGCTCAATATGAGGTTTCAGAAGATTGAGAAGGATAGATTGGAAGATGTAGAATGTGTCACTTATTGTGGCGAATTTTGAGAGGGCTTCGCTTGCTGGGAATAGCGGAAACTTACGGGTTCCGATGGAACGAGATGCATTCTCAACGCAAATACATCCCAAATACAATGGCTTATTTAGGCATATCAGCATATCAAACTAGAGCTCTAAAGAAAACTTGACGTTATATGATTATAATTCCAGCGGTAGCTTCAGCAATTCGAGGCAGTCGTCAAACTCTTCCCGATGTCGCTATTTTAAATCTGAAAGAGGGCCCCATCCCTCCCTTAATTCACCATTTCATCCTTCGTTCCAACCAAGAAGACCACAATGCAAAATTGAATTGACTTCCGGATCATAAATACCTTTAAGTCAACGCAGGCCACCGGCTCAGAACGTCGCGAACTCCACCCAACTTTTGTCTCAGAGCAAACATTTCGCAACCCTCTACTAAGACCACCCTCTTTCCCGGAGACCTGATTGCCATCATCTAGGAGGCAATTTTTGAAACCGTCACATTCAATCTACAGTATCTCAAACCTGCCTTCTGTCAATCTCCGGCCTCGCCCTACGAGCGACTTACGACAAAATCCCTATCTCACTGCCCTCGTTTCCTCTGGCAAATTCTAAGCACCTTCCAAGAGCCAACTTAGAACTACAAAATGACATTCAGCTTCGGCAATGGCAATGGAGCCTCGGTGAATTATTTCCCGTCTACTCCAAAGGTCGTAGCAGCGCCACTTGCACCAGTGCCCCCTCAGGCTAAGCAGAAGCAGAAAGATAGAGTGAAGGGGCCAAGTTTCAGGTGAGCTGTTGCGTGTTGTAGAGAAACGGCATTCTAACATGGGCATTTAGAAACCCCGCAGAACTGGTCACCCTCGAAATCGGCTCGGACAAGACCAAGTTCGTCGTCCACAAGGAATTTGCTTGTCATTACTCTCCTACTCTCAAAGCAGCCTTCAACAGCGAGTTTATCGAAGGTCAAACCCAAACATACACCGAGGAAGACCCAGGCAAGGATGCTGGAAGATTGCTGGTCCATTGGTTCTATGCTCAAGATCTCACTATTCTTGATCGTGAGGACTGGGGCCTGCACGAAACAGACGAGGAAAATCTGGCCTTGATTCAGCTTTGGATTCTTGCCGAAAAACTTCTGATTCCACAATTGCAAAATTTGGTTCTTCGAGCAATGAACAAAACACAGGGAGTAGCCGGTGTTTCATCTAGGAACATCCGCTATGTTTATGACCATACCGATAAAGGCAGCCTGTTACGGAAGTACATCGTTCATAGGTGTGCCTGCTTTGTGGACCCAGAACGCTATGAGGAAGAGTCCCAGAGCTTTCCGCAGGAAATGCTTCTGGAGCTAGCTGCGGCGTTTGCATCGAAGTTGGGGGGTCGTAGCGTTGCACAGGCATTTGGTATGGAAGCAAATTGGGGTGAGTACGAGGCTCCTATGCCGAAGTCCTCGTAAAGCCAAAGAACAAGGAGATAGATAATAATGGTGCAACATTTTCTCATTCACGCAGACTTTCTCACATAATTGGGAATCACTGTGAGATCTGGCGAAGTACAAACCGAGTGTAAATGTTTTTCTAGCAAAGCAAATGCCACTGTATTTTAACGATAGTCTTGGGGTCAGCTGTGACCTCATCGTTAAGCTAGTCGTGCGAATGCTATAACCTGTGGTAACCTAAGCCCAGTGCGGCTAAAATAACAGTCTAGCCTACGATTTCTTGTGAAATACTGAAATCCGACTCGTAAAAATATTATTCAACTTGACTTTTCACAAAGAGCTTCCTCGGACAATCATTTAACACCACTTACGAGTTCACCAATTCGAAACTATTATCCCAACTCGTCTCAACTCGTCCCAACCCGTTCATCCCAAAAGGTACCAGAAGCACACAGAAAATAAGACTTCAGAATTAGTTACATCATTGGCAAATTTGGGCTCAAGGGAAAAGGCAAACGAGAATGACCACGCCCACAGAACAGTCTTCGTTGCTACACTCAAATACACAGCAGCCCAAGAAACCTCATGTCAGGTGAGAAACGACTCCACTCAGTGAGGTGCATATGATTATTATTGACATGTAAAAGTTTTCAGAAACTTGTAGCTTTCAATGTTGGCAAGGGAGACCATTTTAAGCAATGCAAGATGCACACAGAGCTCCCTTGCTTCTATTCTCCTGTCCTCAACGCCGCATTCACGAACGATGCATTCGAAGAATGTAAGACGCAAACGTATAATATTGAAGATGTGAGCGCTTCTGTATTCGATCTATTCGCGGGTTGGCTCTACTGGCAAATTGTTGCGAGGGTTTTCATTCAAGACGACCCTGAATTGGACCCGACCCACGGATGGTGGATGCGGGACAGTGAAATGAATAAAGCTGAGCACCCGCCTATTGAAGTCAATCAGCAGTTGGAGGCTGATCAGAAGAATGCGAGAGAAACTCGGGACAAAATGATCGATCTCTGGATCCTGGCCGAAAGATTGATAGTTCCAATTCTGCAGAACGAGGTCATAGATGCTCTTTCACGACTTAGTGTTCGCTCCGGAGGTATCGAAAAGGAGAAAATGCTCTACGTGTATAGAAATACGCACCCTGGGAGTCCACTTCGTCGTTTCTTTCAAGATCTTGAGATTCGGGAGCGGACAAAGGAAATTTTGAAGGAACTCGAGGCTCCCGGTAGCGAAGACCATTTCAGTGAGGAATTCGAGGAAGACTTCTACGGCGCTCGAAAACGGTATTTGGAAGAGTTGGATCTCTTGAATACCAAATTCATGGACGCGGATACTCTTTCGTCTTATTACGTCCCGATCGAAGAGTGACGTTCATGCAGGGGCAATGGGAGCGCAAATTTGAAGTGTGTGGCAGAGGAAAAGGAGTACCTACTATAATGACCGGCGACATAATAAGTTATGGTCTGTTAAAAAAAATTATAGCGAAATCAGGTACCTTCATAATCTAGTTCATATCGTCCCTTCAAATTCTATACACTTATTCCAACAGTTTACAGTGGTTTGATCAGGCATAGTTAAGAGCCTTGCATTAGGTTCCAACTAGTGGGTGTACGAGATGGTCTGGAGCCTTCGAGTAGAATCCCGCTGCTCCCGATTCCATTTCCTTGTGGACAAAGAGTCAGATTTCCAGACACGTACACAGGTGGAGACATAAGCTAATTTTCTGAACGATGCTAGAGCCTGCTGGAGAATTAGAAGTTCCAGAATGTCTCACACGCTCTTCTAAAAGAACTTCACAAAGGTATATCTCAATCATTCCTGCGTTTCGAACAGTCATTCCTCAAACTTCTTCCCAACATTCTACACCAATACCTCGAAAGTGATCATTTCTCTCGAACACTGCAACACTGTAATATTTTGAAATCATCTTTTGGTTGACGATAATTCTCATCGAGCCCTCTCAATCGTAATGGGCTCCAAGTCATCCGATCTATCAGCTGCCGCGTCAGCTGAACATATGGGAAATGACGAAGGTGAACACCTTGTCTGATTTGCAACGCTAATTGCTGATGAGTATGAAGAAAAATTGAGGGAGGCTGTCTCACTAGAAGTAGGGAAGACAGAAGAGACTGATGAGGCGAAAGGGTTACTTTCCAAGATCCTCGAGAACCAAGAAGAAATCATTCGGATGATCCAGGGATCACGTCTGAAAGGTCTTCAAGTCGAACTTGATTTGATTTACCAGCATCTTCGCAGCGTACAGAAGAAGCAGAAAGAAATGAACCATACAGACGCTTTGAACACCACCAAACACAGGCAGCAAGTCATAGACAACTTCGGTATCCTGAACTTAGCACTCGGCATCAATGCCCATCATCCGCATGGCGGAACTTCAATCGGCTACATCGCTAATAATACCGAAGACTTGTTTCCAGTGCTGAGGCACCTTGGCCAGAAGCTTGATAACGCAGTTGAGAGTCAGACTGCGGTATCGGTAGCCAAGCATTCGGAGCTGCTGGAGCAACTCAACAAGTTGTCCGAACGATGTTCAAGAATTGAGGAAGTCCAACAAAATGCACTGTTAAAAGTGGAGCCTTCGGAGAATGATGTCCTGGGACACAAGTACAATCATCGTCTCGGAAAGAAGATTAACACGGTGATTGCTCAACTAAAAAGGCTTGAGGCAAGGGAATCGAAAAATTCGTCAGGATCTGAAGAACTTTTCAATACAACCCCAGACGAGATTCCAGATGCAGCAAGAGGTACTGCCAACCCTGGTACCATCCCAAGTGAGGACGAAAAGGAACCAGCAGACCCGACGGTAAAGTGTTCTAAAGACGGCGGGGAGAAATCGAAAGTCCCTGGACAGGAGGCACCTACGGGCGTTTGCAAGACCCAGGGGCATCTAGCACGGGCAGAAGGAACGGCGACAGAGATTCAAAGCCAGGCTGAGCCTGAATCATCCTCAAACTCCCCCGTTGCTGCTCCTCAGAGCTTGGATGATGTTTTCCTAGTAGGGTAACTGTCCCATGTTGCCGTTTGAAGTTCGAACTTTGAACAAGACGATCTGCTAACAGGAGGTAGGGATGCTCTCCATAACAACCAGGTTGTTGTTGCCAAGCTGCTGTGATGATACTTTCAATACTTTTCGGATACTTGTTGGGATTAGCCGCGAAGAGTCTTTGGAAGATGTTGTGAATCTGGCAGATTCGTGGCAGGAATAAAAGGGCATTAGGAAGTTTGGCGAAGGCGGGAATTGAAGAGCCAGGTGGCTGTGAGACAATGGAAAGGGTGAACATAACTAGTGTTTGGGAAACATTTTGTCTTGAGATCAACAACTATATGCTACTTCCCCCAATTGATAATACCAGGACATCCAAATCTCACTGCGTACTTGAGTAAGACAGCGACATCGTCATGACTAGTGACAGCAGCAAAATTACCTACCTGTTACCGTATACCTATAGAAACCATCACAATGAGAGGTTGCGAATGCCTGAATACGTCGTCTTCTTGGCACTTCGTGCAGCACTCAATGATGCTTCAGCATATGTTCGAATTGGATGTGGGGCAGCAAGCGTAAGGTCGATGGAAGATAATGATCCAGAGTCAAACTCGGACTGGCCTGGTTCTGGGTTCGTAGAGCATGTTCTGAAGGACTGGAAGGATGCTACTATTCAGCTCCGTTGAGACCGCTAGCTCGAGCAAAATTCCGCGCACACGAGAACATATTTTCATATTCCTATTGATCCCTTTGTCATTTTCAAGTCATCATGAAGATTTAATAGAGTACTTGGAAGTCACCTGCATGACCTCGTTGACTTGGCCCTGGAATATATAGTCTGAATATCCACTTCATTTAGGCAATACTGATGGTTCTCAAGTCAAAGCCTTCAATAGAAGCAGCCTGATTCGTACCCGGAATATGAACGAGACCAATCCGCTGGTAAGTTTCGTCATCTCTCCCAGTGGGCTCCAACAATAAGCCATAAGTAGAAAGGTGATGAGGAGACCCCGCTTCCCAGGTCTCAAAATCAGAAATGCGAAGCACGATAGTTTCCTTCTCTGCTAAAATGACTGCAGCATCTACAGTCTTGTATTTTACATCTGGGAAGATCGTGGCCATGTCTTCCTCGATGTTGTCATTTGTAAATGGGTTGGATCTCAAATGAAGCGGCGCGGGACCAGGGGGTTCCAACGCGGGATTTTGCCACAGAGAGAACTCGTAGAATTGCTTTCCTGCTATTAATCCCCGGATTCCTTTACACCAACCCCGGAGAGTCAGTATAGTTGCGGCCCCTCCACCCAGAAACACATCTGCATCTTTGGGCTCGGAGAAATTAACAAGTTCCGCGGCAAAATTCTCGCCATGCTTCATGAAGCGACTACCATAGTAGACCTTTCCGTACCGCGAGTTGAACTTGGCTCCAGCCCAGCTCCAAGATGGACAGATATCATGGTAAGGTTCCGACACTTGGCCTTTCCACAGCAGACCCCTGCGAAAGTCTTCCGCCCAGATCCCCGCCATGTAATGATATCCCGTTCGGTCGGCAAACTCTCTTGCTAGTCCTGCTATGGCCGGAAAGCGGTCTTTTTTGAAAGTTAATTGCCGCATTGTATAATCGCTGACTTGAAAGTACCACCAAGCAAGTGAAGCGGCATCTCCAAAAGTTTCCCAGTCAATACCGTAGTCCAAGCGAGCAGGAAGGTGTTTGCGAGGAATTTTATGCAAGTCTCTGACTTCCAGATGAGGTTGTCTGAGACTGGGTCTTGTTTCTGTGGAAGTATGAGTCTGGCAATGCCAGAAGAGTCCAGTATGTTGGTAATGCAGATTTCGAACAGAAAGTACTTTCTCTTGCAATACCCATGCCCGTGTCTGCAAGGGCATAGTCTTGAATTCGTGACGACCTTGACGCGTGTTAACGAGGATTTCTCCCTTGAGACTTCTTTCTGAACTATGGCATGGCAAGGCAAGCTGGTTGAACTTGTCTCTCTTGGTGTTCACGCTTCTGAAAATCCCCTGCCCATCTCCATCAGCTGCGTCTGCGGATATGGTAGCTGTGGCATTTTGGTAAATGCTGGCCATCTTCTGTGACTGCGCTTCCCAATCTGCCTGCGAATCTTGAATAATGCACATAGAATCTATCCAAACATACTGAAATCCCAGCCGTCGAGTTATCAAGATTGCGTCTTTGAATGTTTCAGGCAGATCATCCATCGGAATGATCTCCGAAAAGTTGCCGAGATTGCTCGATGTAGTGACAAAATTCTGGTCCAAGCCCCAACAGTGAGAAAGGGCAAGCCATGGACTATACTCGCCTCCGCTAATATATAGAAACGGATCCTTCTCATCATTTCCCACATCGATGACTCGGCTTGGAAGTGGAGATTGCTGCTTTGGGCATTCATGATGTGTATCTAAACAATCTTGAAGCCACTTGGATGCAGTTTGAAAACAGCCCTGTGAGCTAGAATCCTCACTGAGTGGACGCACAGAGAAAAACGTAGCAACAGGATCATCTATAAAGTCAGACAGTGAAGAAATGGTTGATGGCGTGAACTAACCGTGTCCCGTACAAATATATAGTGTTATATCATCATCGGTGAAGTCATCATCCTCGATTATCTTCGGAATATTGATGGACAGATTGTCGTGGAAGAGTCGAACAGAGATCTGCTCAGCGGGGCTTGGTGCCAGATTCGGGAGTGGGGTGGCCTGACTACCTCCATGGGAGCTTTCAAGGATGAGTTGACAAAGTTCACAGCCAGCATGGGCTGCTTGCCACAAGGCCCAGTATGAATTGTGGTGGGCGAGTCGTGGGCCTCCATCTACCAGAGAATCAGGCGGAAACGAGGCGTCGAGATTGAGTAAGTTTCTGCATTTGCGACACGGCATTTGACTATGGGTGACTGGAAGGATCTTATGTGAGAGTAATAATGTTCCAAATGCTGCGCAAAACTAATGATCCATGTAAAAGGCTCGTGAGTGCTTGTTGTTCGTGTGATGTGAAGGAGGCTGGGAGACTTGACGTCTGCAGGCGACTTGTCAGCCCTCGCCTCATCCATGCACCCATCCAATCGTAGTTTCTATTGCTAAACCTGCAACAAAATAGAAAACGCAACATACAGTGATATGCGAATTAATCTTGACAATCGCTAAAAACACGGAAATCGGTTCTTTTTTCCCATGGATATTATAAATATGTTTATAGTAAAGAAGAACAAAAAGGAAATTTTACCAAAAAATTTCATATTTCTTTTTAATTAATAAATTGAATATGTTTATATTATATTATATTCCATACAGCTGCTGATCCTGATACCCCACAACTTCTTGAAATTTCGACCCCTGTAAGCCAACGAATTAAACAAGACAACCCCTTTTCAACACATGGGCATTCACATAACTCTCGTAAATTATGTAGTCGATTCAAGCGGCAGTTGATGCGTCCTCGCAAGCGCTAAAGACGCTTAATTAGCGCCAAATAATTAAACTATACTATAAATACTCCGCTTGCGGCGATCAACTGACGAGATCCCTTGCTATCCACAGTACTCCCGCCATCGACGCTCAGCCTCAAACTCTCTGTACTCAATCAACCTCTAAAGGATAACCAAAAATTAGTCATCCTCTAGATAACATCAAGAACTGGCATTGAAATAAGAGAACAGCCCCAATTCCAATGGCATTCAACAACTACTCCCCCGATGACGCAAAACCCAGAAGTTCCCTACCAAAGGTGAACAGAGATCGATGGAACCCGAGGACACCAACCAACACATCTCAACAAGCAATCTCCCACCCAAAACCAAATACCGACAATGATGACTTGACAGCTTGTCAATTCGAAGTCCTCCGTCTCGAAGTTGAGCTTCTCGCGCGAGGAGTCAAACCGATTGGACAAAATGGCCCCGCAATGACTTTTGAAGAGGGCTATAAGATAGGTCTTAGTGTTGGTCGAGAGGAAGGCATTAAGATTGGGAGGAAAGAGGGGGCGGAAGAGGAAGCAGAACGGTGGGCGAGTGATTTGTCGTCGAGTCAGTCTGATGAGAAGCTTGTGGAGAATGGAGAGGAAGGTGTGAGCATTGAGATATGGAAGATCAAGCTGCTTGTTTTGGTTTTCTGTGCAGTTGTTTGGTCAACTTATGTTGCATGTCTTTAGAGAGGATTGGAAAACTCGGCATTGTAACGTAGTCTTGAGGTATCGCAAGTTGAAGCATAAATAGCAGCCCTTGGAAGGCAATTCTGACAGAGCTTGGTCTAACAGAAATCTCACCACCTTTGCGTACAAATATTACCGCCAGAAATTCTGAAAAGTCAAAGATGTAACCGTATACAGAATCTTGGATTTCGTTGGCGCTTTTGATGCCAATGATAGTTTCCCAATCAAAGTCCCACAAAGCTTGGCAAATTGATGAGCTAGACACTTATGTGAACTTGCACAACGAACTCTCCATTAAAGACAGCCAGTACTACTTGTTGGTATAGAGACTTGATATGTCAAGTTACGTTATATTCATACCTCACGATGACCAAACATGTCGTGATAGCTTCGTAACCTTCGTAACCTTTGTAGCCGTCCCCCCCCC
>Ga0247778_1000387_pt1 | contig 62626 bp, 48 predicted proteins | sample UWRJL049202B5_FD_179939 | JGI IMG/M metagenome (GOLD analysis project Ga0247778, IMG submission 179939) | Plant litter microbial communities from Arlington Agricultural Research Station in Wisconsin, United States - UWRJ-L049-202B-5 | ecosystem: Environmental > Terrestrial > Plant litter >... | reverse complement strand
AACCCCGCAGATCTCGATTCGCCGCTCTGCTCCTTCACCGTCCCACCCGCCGCGCTCAACTTCGCGCGTTAGGCCGGCAAAAATGCTGGCCCAGCGGCCATAAACATGGGGGCCGTGTATCGGTTACATCTCGACTCTGCGGCTCACCCCCGTTGCCGACCTGAGGCCCCGGCGAGCGCGCCTGGCGAACTTCGCTGGCGGCGGTCGATAGCGGAGGCCACCATGACCCACGGGAAAATTGCGCGCGGCTACTCCCATCGAGCGAAGGTTCGCGCTGCGCCTCCCTCTAATCGATAAATCGCGAATACGATTCGCAACCGACTTCGAGAGACAGGGAGAAGTAGGATGAAGCTGCCCAGCTGGTTACTAGGGGTGTGTCTGGTGTTGGGTCTGAGCTCGGGTTGTGCGGGTGTCGAGCACGGCGCTCCCGAAGCGGAAGACGTCGATGAAGTCGAGGCGCCGCTGCGCGTTCCGGGCAACGGCTTTGGTCTCGAGGAACAGCTCTGCCTGGCCGGAGCCGGCTCCGAGAGCGTCGCGGGCCGCGTTCACAACCGATTTCTCTGGTGCAAAAACGTTCATTTGCCGCTCGATGTGGTGGTCGATGGCGTGCCAGTGACTGATGGCATGCTCGACGGCGAGGCGATCGCTTACGGACGCGACGATGGCCGGCGCGACGTGACCGTGCTGTTTCGCGCACTCAGCGTGGAGTACTACGGACTCACCACGGCCATCACGCCGGCAACCGTACTTTCGGTTGCGCTCGAGTGCCACGATAAGCCGCTGCCGAGCGGGCCGTTTTCGCCTTCGGCTTGCGCCGTGACCGGTGCGCCTCGGGTGAACACTCTCGAGTGGTGGGCGGTCAATCGCGAATGGCAGAGGTGGACCGTCAACTCGGACGAGGCGCTCTCGAGCGCGGCTGACCGCGTGCTGCGCCACGAGTTTAATTTCGTCTTTGAAACCAAGTCTGAGAACGCAGTTTCGGTAGCGGTCGGTCGCGGCGAGCCGCACGGCATTCGCTGTGACTCGGCCAACTACTTCCGTGGTCGACCGAAGGCGTGCATCCTGGATGACGTGCTGCCGCACTTGCAGTATTCGGTCAACGATCCGAAAGAAGCGGGCGTCGCCCTGCACATTCAAAGCGCCTTCAACCAGCCCCAGAATACCTGGCCGCAAACCGGCAGCCCCGACAGTCCCAAGATCATCCCGGGCCGCTACACTGGCAATCCAAACGATCCAGGCCTACATCGCATCGTCTACAAGGGTGCCGATTGGTCTGCGAACCAACTGGAAAAGAATCGGGCTTGCCGGCGTCAGGAGAAATACACACTCACCGGTCTACCGGCGACTCTGTACGATTCGAGCATTCAAGATTGCGATGAGTTTCCCTTCGCCTCGACCGCGGAAGGCGCCGCTAGTCCGCTCTGGGATTTCTCCGTGTTGGGCGTCGATCGCAGCCAAAATCGCTGCGCAGGCAATGCCCTCAAGCGCTTTTACGGCGGCGATCGCATTCTACGCGACAGCGACACCTTCTGGGTCGAGATCACCGACGCCCTGCTGATCGGTGATGCCAGCTATTGCGCCATCTCTGCCGATGAAGAGCCCTCGGACGACGCAGACGACGGCCCAGTGGGCGGCGGCGGTATCGGCATCGATCTGCCCCCCAGCGTCAGCGCCGGCTCAGACACCAGCGGTGACGAAGGAGAACCGATCACGCTCGGCGGTTCGGCCTCCGATTTCGAGAGTCAAGTCCAGGTCTCGTGGTCGTACCGTGCCATCACCAGCGTGGATCCGGGCACGAGCTGCACGTTTAGCGATGGGGACAGCACTTCCCCGCGCTTCAGCTGCAACGACGACGGCACCTTCGAAGTGACGATCAGCGCCAACGACGGCGTGAACGCCGTGGTCTCCGACAGCGCCATCGTTCAAATCAGAAATGTCGCGCCAACGCTCACTATTGACTCGCTCAGCCCGTGGCAGCTGTTCCGAGCGCGCACGCCGGTGACTTTCGCGGCCACCGTGGCCGATCCAGGCGCGAACGACAGCCATGTTTGCTCAGTGAGCTGGGACGACCTGACCGCGGACACCTTCGCGGCAAGCAACGGCCGCTGCGAGCGGACGCACACCTTTACTCACGCAGGCATGTTCACGCTCAACGCGAACGTGACCGATGACGACGGCGGGAGCGACACGCACTCGGTCATGATCGTCGTTTATGACCCCGAGGGTCCTTTCGTGAACGTCGACGGTTCGATTCCTTCGCCGGCGGGCGCCTTGGTCGGTAGCAACGTGAGCGGCGAAGAGTGGTTTCACCTCGATGCTCATTACTATCACCCGACGGATACCAAGCCGGTTGGCTCCGGCAAAACCTGGCTGGCTGGCACCGACTTCCGCTTCGACGGAGACGCGACCGGTCTCGAGTGGCTGGTGGTCACCCCCGACGGCAAGCTCGCGGCCAAGGGAGTCGGCAACATCCAAGGGAGATCCGGGCGCTATGGCTTCGTGTTTTATGGTTTCGACGGCTGCTCGGGACAGCTCACCGGCTGCCAGACGGGCTCCGACCGTTTTCGCGTCGTGGTGTGGTCTTTGGCTTCCGGTGCCAACCCTGGCGCGGGCACCTGGTACGACAATCGACCGCAAGCGAGCTACGACGTCGACCTGAGCGAACCTTCGGCTCTGCGATCCGGCATCGTTACCATTCAGTCCCCCAATTGAATGCGCAATCGAGCGCACCCATGGCTGCGCACTTCGCTCACGCAGTTAGCGCGTGATCAAAGACGATTGTCGAACTGACGCTGGAGCTAGCACTCGGTTTTTTCTCGGCCGTCCGGCGCTAGTAAGGATTCTGTCCGACGAAGTTGCCGGGCGGACTGTAGTTGCAGATCCAGATGTCTTCCTTGCCGTTTTGGCAGCTGGCAACGCCGCAGCCGACGGACGTGCTCTTACGCCACACGATCTGCGTGTAGTGGCCGCAGCCGTCGCTATGGAGAGCGGTGTAGCAGGCGGTGTCGCATTGGTCGGTGGTCATCAACTTACCATACGTGTAGCAGGTCTTTTCCGATGCCCATGCACTCACGGCCTGTTGCGCGGTGCTGCCGCCTGCCGAGCTGACGAACGCTGCCAGATTCTCGCCGTAGCCGACGGCCTGAAGCTCCTCCGACGTGCGATGGTGCGGACTCGAGCACGACGTGGTGGCGAGTTCGTCTGCCCACTGCTGGGCGTACTGGGCGAGTTTGTCGGACCAAACGAGGGGCGGGAGGGAAGTGTCGCTGTCGACTGCCGCGCGGACGACATTGTGCGCGGCCGTGATGCCCGCGAGCCGGCCCGTCTCGACGTTCATGCCGGACATGCCCGCTACACCCGACATTCCGGAGATCCCCGACATCCCTGCGCCGGCAGCGGAAGAACCGCCTGCGCTCCTTCCAGCGCCGCCCGCTCCACCGTGGCTCAGCGAAGAGCCGCCCGCGCCGCCAGCGCCCAAGGGCGCGCCGGCGGCTCCGGCGATGCCCGCGGCTCCGCCTCCGCCGCCGATCCCCGTTGCTCCGCTTTGACCGCCGGGCGCGCCGTTGCCCATTTGAAATGGCATCATCATCCCCGATGCGCCGGCTAAACTCGCGCCGGTAGCAGAACCAGCCATTCCCCCGGCACCGGCGCTGCCAGGCGGGCGATCGTTGGTCGGCGGATCGCTCGCGCTACAGCCGACGCCGCTTACACAGCCGATGGCACTTACGAGCAACAGCGTACAAATTGACCAGCTTTGTCTCGGTCGCATGGACATCAATCAATTGAGCCAGGCTTTGGCGTGCGCCGTATCGCCGGGTAGGGATCGAAGAAGTAGAGCAGGCCGGTCAGTACGTGTCCAGCTGCTCCCATCGCGGTTCGTGTCCTGCGATAGTCAAAAGTTCGCGCCCCACGCGACCTCGTAAGCGGTGACACCCAATGCGAATTTCTTCCGATGCCCCGTTGAGCCACGCCGTTGTTCGGTGCAGGTACACGCTCGATCTCTTCTGGGACGAAGAGCAGAGCCGTAGCGGTATGAAAGGCCGCAAGCCACGCGCTCGGCGCTCGTGCCTGCCGTGAGCTCGGTGGAGTGCGCGGAGCCCTTCGCAAGGTACCTCGAGCAAGTCTCCGTAGCCTTCGAGAACGAACCCCGTGACCGCTCCTGGTCGTCGGTCGCCACCACCGAGATCCAAGCGCACTTGGCCGATGAGGACGTCAAGCTAACCGGGGTGAGCGTCGATTGTCGTTCGCAAAGTTGCCGGGTGGAGGTCCCAAGCGTGGGCTCGGGCGATGTCGTCAAGGGGCTTCCAATGCTGATCCATCGCTTGGGTCCGACCCTGCCCAATACGGTCGCGGAGCAGGGCAAAAGCGCGGACGGAAACCCTAGTACTGTCATCTACATGTTTCGCGGCGCTCCGCCGGCGGAAGCCCCGTAGCTTCACTGGCGCGGTTTCACTCTCTGCACGCCCAGAGCACTAGGATGCAGTGGCTCCGCTGCTCAGGCTTTAGCGAGACGGAGGTCTTGAAGTTTGAGTCGCTCGGGATCTGGGGCGACAGAACTGGGCAGAGCGATTGAATCCTCGTCTGCCGCGTGCAGAGCCTCACACACGAGGCAGAGTGCTCCGCGAGGCGCCGTGAGCGTCGGGCGTGGATACAATCAGGCCAGAACATTCGGCTCCTGCGCCATCACGCAAATTTCTGATATGAAATGCGGCGGGATCCGCACTTGTACTTGGTGAAGTTGCGCGTCGGGCGTTTTTGGCCTGGAGCTCACGCTCACCCCAACCGCGAAGCCCCAGGGCCTGCGCGCCTATCAGGTGTGTCTCAAGATGTCCGTTTCCCCAGATCTCCGTTCCAAGTCCCTGCGCTTTTTCCCTAGCGTCTCCTGTTCCCTCGCTTTACCCCTCCTACTGACGCTCGGCTTCGAGTGGGCCTGCAGCAGTGACTCGGTCCCGAGAGGCGGAAGCGCGGGCAACTCAGGTGCGGTGGGCGGAGCAGCGGGTAGCGCCGGTCCCGTCGCCGGCACGGGCGGAGCGGTCAGCGGCGGGACGGCTTCTGCGGGTGGCCGCGGGGGCATGGTGGGAGCCGCGGGCGACGGTGTACCCACGACGGCGGGTGGCGGCGGCTCCTCGCAGAACGGTGGCGCTCCACAGAACGGTGGCGCTTCACAGAATGGTGGCGCTTCACAGAGTGGCGGCTCCTCGGGACGTGGCGGCTCTTCCGGGGTCGGAGCGGGGGGCGAAGGTTGGGTTGGCGAGTGGCCCCCATCGGCCACGTTCCAAAACCCCGTTCTCTGGCAAGACCTTGCCGACCCCGAGGTGATCCGCGTGGGGGACGTTTTTTATTACACCGGCTCCAACATGCACCACTCGCCCGGTGCGCCCATCTTGCGCTCTTATGATCTCGTGAATTGGGAATTCGCGGGGCACGCCATCCCTTCGCAGGACTTTGGCGCAGCCTATCGATTGGAAGGAGGACAGCGTGCTTACATCGGAGGCAACTGGGCCTCGTCTCTCAGGTTTCGAGAGAGCGACCGAAAGTTTTACTTTCTAGCCTGCATCCGCACCGGCCAAACGTACGTGTGGAAGGCCACTCAGGTCGAGGGACCTTGGGTTCGCGGACCCTCGGTAGGCAACTGCTACTACGACGCTGGCATGCTGATCGATGATGATGACAAGATCTACGTCGCTTATGGTCACGGAAACATCAGCGTTGCCGAGTTGAATGCCGACGCAACGGGTCAAGTCCGCGCCGCACAGGTCTTCACTACTCCCAGCAACATTGGGACCCTCGAAGGGTCACGAATGTATCGCGTGGGTAAGTATTACTATATCTGGGCGACGCGACCGGCAAATGGCCAATACGTGCTCCGCTCGACCGCGCCTTTCGGCCCCTACGAGGTGCGCGAAGTCTTGCTCAATCTGGCCGGGCCGACGCAGGGTGCCGGCGTGCCCCATCAGGGTGGACTCGTAGAAACTCAAGCAGGCGATTGGTACTACATGGCCTTCGTCGATGCGTTCCCTGGCGCGCGCATGCCCGTGTTGGCTCCCATTAAGTGGGAGAACGACTGGCCCGTGCTGGTCAAGGTGAACGACCGCTGGGGCGAGCAGTACCCTTTTCCTAAAGTACCACGCCCCCCGCGCCTCATGGCCCCGCACACGGGCGTCGACAAGTTCACCTCGGACACCCTCGGACACGCCTGGGAGTGGAACCATGAGCCCGATAACACCAAGTGGTCGTCGGGCGCTGGCCTGACTCTGAAAACCGCTTCGGTGACCGACGACCTTTATCAAGCGCGGAACACCCTGACGCGACGGATCATCGGCCCCGGGTCGACGGCGACGATCGAGCTCGATTACTCGGGCATGCAGGACGGCGACGTGACCGGATTCGGCATCTTCCGGCACACCGCGGGCTTCATTGGCGTAAAGAAGGCAGCGGGGTCCACCCGGCTGGTGATGGTAAACGGCGCGTCGCTCAACGTGTCGGGGTGGACCACGAACAGCAAGGGGACCGAGGTGGCAACCAAAGACATCTCTGGAGGCAAGGTTTGGCTGAGAGTTTCAGCGGATATCCGACCAGGAACCGGGCGCCAAGCGACCTTCCAATACAGCGCGGACGGGGTCACGTTCCTGCCCTTTGGTGCGGCCCACACGATGAGCAATGATTGGCAGTTCTACATCGGCTACCGCTTCGCTATTTTGAACTATGCGACCACGAGCCTTGGTGGGTCCGTGAAGGTGAATTCGTTCGAAATCAAGATGAACTGAGCGGTCAGCGGGCGGGCTTGGCGCCCCAGGGGCCACAAAAGCTCGAACCTTCGCGATGGCGTTCCGCGTGGCGCTCGAACCCCAGGTCACTGACCCGCCGCGAAGCGTCGGTGCGCGATCCCGAGAGCAATTGCGCACTTGGAACACTAGAAACATCCTTGACGGGTTGCCCCCGGTGACTGTCTAGTTGTCGGGGACAAATGTTCAACAGCGGGTTTCAGCGGGTCATGCTCGGGTTCTTCTTCAGTGTTCTCTGCACCACGGTGGGTTGCGGCCCGAGCGCAACTGGCGCGTTCGACGACAAGGGCTATCAACACACCCAGTTCGACTACCGCGTCGACGCCACCCGTGCCTCCGATCCGGGGATTTCGAACGGGAACCTACTCGGCAGCAACTGGAAGCTCGACAACTTCTACCATGGCGAGACCAACTCGCTCGTGCAGAAGAGCTCGGAGTCCTATCGCACCGAGTACGACTTCGATACGAACGACGACGGCAAGGCGGACTTCAGCCAGGAGGATTTCCTCTACGATTTGCGCTTCAAGCACCTGAAGCGCGACGCCGTGATCTGGCTACGTACGATACCAATCTCGGATGACGAGAAAGACAAGGATTTGCGCGTGCTTTTACAGCGCTACGTCGACGAGGTATCGGGCGCGGGCTTCGAAAAGGTGAAGCTCGGGCCAACGACGACCATGATTCGCGAGAAACGCTTTGCCGCGCGCATCGTCGACCGAGGACCGTTCAAGCTGGCCGAGCAAGACGCCTACGAAACAACCTTCGACGTCGCCAACGTCGATGAGGTCGCGATAGACCCGAACGCCCGCAAGTTCCGCGTGCGCATCGTGCTCGCGCGCACTCCGTTCGCGTACACGGCCAAGCCCAGGCGCGCCAACGGCCTCAAACACACCAATTATGCGGTCGTGATGCTCGCCGGCTACGCCAACCTGCCGGAGGACTTTGCGACGGACGAGAAGGACTTTCAGCAGATGCTCGAGCACACGGTAATCGGCGGCAAGCGCGGCAGCACCGCCGTCGTGCTCGAAACTTTGCCTGGCGGTATCGCGGCGGACGCAAAAGCCCCCGCCGCCGCACCAGCGGGGGCGCCTCTCGGTTCGAGCGCCGCGCCGCCTCAGTGAACGTAAACGGTCGCACGCCCTCACGGCGAGCAGGCCTGCGCGCGCTCAATTTTCAATCAGTCGCTCCGGTTAGGCACCACCACGACCAGCGCCAATCGTGACCGGCATGCCCCCGGGCACGATCCATGAAAATCGCCGAATTTGCCCAACGCGCCCCGATTGCGATTGCGAGTGGGCGATCAGGCGTTAGGAGTAAACGAGGCGCGAACGTCACCGCCCCTCCAACAAGGAACGCGGGCGCCCGATGAAAGAAGCCTCGACACAGACGGTCGCATCCTTGGCGACTTTTACATTCGTCACGGGCTTAATCGACGCGGCGAGCGTCTTGGGTTTAGGGCACATCTTCGTTGCGAATATGACTGGCAACGTCGTGTTCATTGGCTTCAGCCTCTTTGGCCAAGGCGCGGCTTCTTTGCACGCCGGCCTCCTGGCACTAGCAAGTTTCCTGAGCGGCGCCCTGATCGGCGGTCGCGCGGTTAGGCACTCGAAGCCAAACGGCATGCACGCTGCACTCTCGCTTGACGTCGGCCTGCTCGGCGCCGCAGGTGCGCTGGCCGCGTTCCACCCGAGTAGCGACGTCCACGTGCTCCTTGCGCTCATGGCCGGCGCGATGGGCACGCGTACGGCGGTCGTCCGCGCCCTGGCCGTCCCCGACTTCACGACGACCGTCCTGACCCTCACCCTCACGGGTATCGCCGCTGATTCCACCCTCGCTGGGGGCCAAAATCCGCGTCTGAAGCGCCGCCTCAGCGCCGTCTTCGCCCTGGTAGCGGGCGCAGCCAGTGGCGCGCTCCTCATCTCCCATGCCCCGCGGCACATCGTCCTGGTGGCCGCCGCCCTCGAGGCCTGCGCCACGCTCGCACTCGTTCACGGTCTCTCCAAATCAGCATGACCCAAGTCATCGCGGGCGACACCCGGATGCCCTAGAGTCGCAGCTGATTTGGCTGCACGACGCACCGGGCGGACGGGGTGCACGTCAGCGACGCATTCGCGATCGATGGGGCTCTGCGCGATACCCATACCAAAGTCTGTGTTGCCGCCGCGCCCGCGGGACGCATGCAGAAAATGGCGAGTGCGCAGCTGAACGCTTCGACCCGAGCAATGCAGTCGAGGAGAATGATATGCATGACATAGGTAAGAAGGAGAGCGCCGATTCCCGACGAGGCATCGCGCTCCTGGACAATCCGGTACGGAACAAGGGCACGGCGTTCACGGTCGAGGAACGTCGAGAGCTTGGCCTCGAAGGGTTGCTGCCGTACGCGGTGGAAAGCTTGGAGCGGCAGGTGGAGCGAGTCCTGGGGCAACTCGAGGCGAAGCCGACCGACTTGGAACGATATGTCTACCTAATCGCCCTCTCGGACCGAAACGAGACCTTATTTTACCGCACGGTGATGGCGGACCCGGCGCGCTTCGTCCCGATCTTGTACGACCCCACGGTCGCCGAGGCTTGTCTCACCTTCGGTCATATTTATCGACGCGCGCGCGGCATGTACATCACGCGCGGAATGAAGGGGCGGATCGCCGAAGTACTTCGTAACTGGCCGCAGCGCGATGTCCGCTTCATTTGCGTCTCGACCGGCGGTCGTATCCTCGGCCTCGGTGATATCGGCGCCAATGGAATGGGTATCCCGATCGGTAAGTTGCAGCTGTACACGGCCTGCGCAGCGGTGCCGCCCGCGTGCCTGCTGCCGATCCTGCTCGACGTCGGCACGACCAACGCTGCGCTTCGTGCCGACCCGCTTTACCTCGGCCTTCGGCAGGAGCCGCCCCCCGCGCAGGAGTTGGACGAACTGGTGGATGAATTCGTCGAAGCAGTGCAAAGGGTGTTTCCCGGCTGTTGTCTTCATTTCGAAGATTGGAAAGGCACGGATGCAATCCGGTTGCTCAATCGGTACCGAGACGCGATCCTTTGCTACAACGACGATATTCAGGGCACGGCAAGCGTCGTACTGGCGGGGCTGACCGCGGCGCTCGAAATCATCGGTAAACCTCTGGCCGAACAGGGCATCCTGTTCTTCGGCGCGGGCTCGGCTGGGATCGGCATCGCAAACCTGATTGTCGCCGCGCTGCGGGGCAAAGGGCTGAGCCTAGCCGAGGCGCGCTCGCGCATCTCGCTCTTCGACATCGACGGCTTGCTCGAACCATCGCGCCCGCAGCTTTCGGAGGCGCAAAAGGTATACGCTCATCGAGCCGCCCCGTCCCGCGATCTGGTCGAGACGATCGAAACCTTGAAGCCGACAATCCTGATTGGCGTCAGCACGAAAGGCGGGGCGTTCGACCAGCGAGTGGTCGAAGCGATGAGCCGTCTCAACGAGCGACCGATCATCTTTGCGCTGTCCAATCCGACGGACAAGGCCGAGTGCACAGCCGAGGAAGCTTACACTTGGTCCGGCGGGAAGGCCTTGTTCGCCGCTGGCGTGCAGTTCCCGGACGTCGAGATGAATGGGAAGACTTACCATCCGGGTCAAGCGAATAACTTTTACATCTTTCCGGCCCTCGGCTTGGCAACGTACGCGGCCCGTCCGCGGCTGATTACCGACGAGTGCTTCATCGTTGCCGCGCAGGCGAGCGCCGATCAGGTTGGCGTCGAATTGCGCGGCCGCGGCATGTTGTTTCCAAGCCAGGCCAACATCCTCGAAACCGAAATCACGACTGCGACACGGATCGCCGAATTCATGTTCGAGAAAGGGCTCGCCCAAGCCGAGCCTCCACGCGACGTCCGCGCCTGGATCGAGAGCCTCCTCTACGAGCCCCACTACTGATCCCGAGCTGCACTCGCCATTTTACTGCCGTCCGCAGGTCCCAATGAGTGATTCATTTCCCCCCAAATTGAATGCGATGCCGATCGGAATCGACGAAAAAGGAACCCGGCAAGAAACCGACTCGATGGGCGCCGTCGATGTGAGCGCCGATCGCTACTGGGGAGCCCAGACGGAGCGGAGCTTGATTCACTTCTCCATCGGAGGCGATCGTATGCCGAAGCTCGTTTACCACGCGTACGGCTATGTCAAAAAGGCGGCGGCGTTGGTCAACGCCAAAAGCGGGCGGCTTCCACGATGGAAGGCCGATGCCATCGTCGAAGCCGCAGAAGAGGCGATCGCGGGCGGGCTCGACGAGCATTTCCCGCTTTATGTTTGGCAGACCGGCTCTGGCACGCAGTCGAACATGAACATGAACGAGGTGCTGAGCAATCGCGCCATCCAGCTCTTGGGCGGACAAATCGGGAGCAAATCTCCGGTTCACCCAAACGATGACGTGAACATGGGTCAGTCCTCCAACGATACCTTCCCGACCGCGATGCACATCGCAGCCGTGCTGGAGCTGGAAGAGCGTCTGCTTCCCCGCGCCAGGGCCCTCGCTCTTTCTATCGAAGCGAAGTCGAAAGAGTGGCGGGACGTCGTGAAGACCGGTCGGACGCACCTGCAGGATGCCGTCCCACTGACCGTTGGACAGGAATGGTCGGGCTATGCGCACCAGGTGCGTGACGCTCTGGCCCGCATTCAGGGCTCCGAGTCCGCCCTCTTGGAGCTGGCGGCGGGGGGGACAGCGGTTGGCACCGGGTTGAACGCGCCGCCCAATTTCGGCCAGGAGCTTGCGGCGAGCATTGCACAGCTCACGGGCCACGCCTTCGTGAGTGCTCCCAACAAGTTCGCCGCGCAAGGTTCGCTCGATGCGATGGTCGCCGCGATGTCGGCGCTTCGCGGTCTGGCCGTGGCGCTGATGAAGATCGCAAACGACATGCGCTGGCTCGCGTCCGGTCCGCGCTGCGGTCTCGGCGAGTTATTGCTTCCCGAAAATGAACCCGGGTCCTCGATCATGCCGGGTAAGGTCAACCCCACGCAGTGCGAAGCGATGGTGATGGTCTGTATCCAAGTGATCGGTGAGGATAATGCCGTGGCCTTCGCTGGGAGTCAGGGCAATTTCGAGCTGAACGCGATGCGTCCGATCATCATCAACAACTTCCTGCATTCCGCGCGCATCCTCGGGGATGCATGCGACAAGCTGCGCCAGTTCTCGGTCGATGGCACACGCCTCAATCGCAAACGCATCGATGACCTGGTCGGCCGCTCGCTCATGTTGGTCACTGCACTGAGCCCGGTGATCGGTTACGACAAGGCGTCAGCGATAGCGCACAAGGCCAACGACGAAGACCTGACTCTGCGGCAAGCGGCCATCACATCAGGATACATCGACGAGGCCGGTTTCGATCGGATTGTGGACCCAGCAAAGATGGTCGGCGAATCGAGCGCCGGCAGCTGATGGGTGGACCGAATCGCCAAAACCACCAGCTCTGCCGCCGGCTCATGAGCGCGGCCGCACGACGTGCCTGGCCTCGTGTCGAGCCCGCCGACGAGGCCGCTGAGGAGTAAACCCGGGACGAAAAATCGTCGAATGGGCTGTGCTCAAGCAGGGAGAGCGGCAGACGAATGAGCGATCCGTCAGGGCTCCCCACGAGCTCGAGACCGCCACCGCATGGGGCCCGCGACGGCTTCACTTCGCGAATTTTCGGACCAATTCGCGCAGCTGGTTCAAATTGAACGGCTTCTCGATGCGTTCGTTCCGTACCCGATCCAAAAACGCGCGCGCCGCTGGCGTGAACGCACCGCCGCTCATGAACACCATCCGCTCCGCCGCGCTTGGCCGCTCGCGCGCCAAGGCATCGTAAAACTCCATGCCCGACATGCCGGGCATCATCAAGTCCGATAGGATCAAATCGAAAGACGTGCCCGCTTCGATCAGCTCCAGGGCTTCTTTTGCGGAAGCGAATGCAGTCACGTCGTGGTTGACCAAAGCGCGACCGAGGATTGCCAAAACCGAGCGCTCATCGTCCACGACCAAGACCGCCGCGCGGCCCTGCTTGGCCGAGAATGCACCCATTTCGGTCACCGGCGGAGCCAGTTCGCGCTTGGCCGCGGGCAGCACGACGCGAAGGCGTGCGCCACGTCCTTCGCGATTGCTCGCGCTGATCTCACCGCTCAGGCTGGTGACGATGCTATGGCAAATTGACAGGCCGAGCCCCGTACCGACTCCAATCGGCTTGGTGGTGTAGAAGGGATCAAACACGCGCCCGAGCGCCTCGCTGGGAATGCCGGGGCCCGTGTCGAGCACGTCGATCACCGCACGGCCGAGCGCGTCCGTCGAGGTGACGATGCGCACCTCGTTGCTCTCGCTGTCGCCCTCCGGGATGGCCTGGGCGGCGTTCACGATGAGATTGATGAACACCTGTCCGAGCCGCGCGTCATCCGCTTCGATGAACGGGGTGTCCCCGTAGTCTTTCACCAGCCTGGCTCGATGGCGGATCTCGTTGAACGCCATATTGATCGACAGCTCCAACACCGGCCGTAGGTCTATCACCGCACGCCGCTCCTCTTCGGCCCGCGAAAGTGTCTTCAAGCCACGCACAATCTTGCGGATTCGGTCGCTGCCCTCGCGTGCTTCCCGCACTGCATCACGCCACTCGCGCAGGTTTTGTCCATGCGAAGAGTCGGCCGCCAGCTCTAGCTCCTCGGCCAAGAGATCCAAGTTTGCCACCACGTAAGCGAGTGGATTGTTGATCTCGTGGGCCACGCCGGCGGCCAGCATGCCGACCGATGCCAGCCGGTCGGATAAGATCAGCTGCCGCTGCATGCGTTGTTGGAGCTCCGTGGCCTCGCGTAGCACGCGCTCCGCCTCGCGCTGCTCGGTCACATCTCGCGCCGAGGCATAAACGACCTCGCGCTCGGGGTGACTTACCGAGCGCCACTCGAACCAGCGGTAGCTGCCGTCTTTGCAGCGGTAGCGGTTGGCCAAGCCGATCAGCGGCTGATTTGCCTTTAGGCCGTCCCGAGCCAGCAGCGTTGCTCGTTGGTCGTCAGGATGGACGAATTCAATCGACGGACGCGCCAGCAACTCCTCGGCAGTCCAGCCGAGGGTCCTCGTCCAAGAGGGATTGACCCGTCTGAAGTAGCCGTCGAATCCAGAGATGCACAGAAGATCGAGCGACATCTCGAAAAACTCCGCGCCACCGGAGAAAGCGTCCAGCTCGCGGTGGTCGGTGTTGTCGAACCCGTCCGCCAGAAACCCCGCGAACGCGCCCGACGGATCATGATAGGGCGCGGCGCGCACGAATATATAGCGGAATACGCCGTCGTGCCTGCGCAACCGGAGCTCGGCCTCGAACCCTTCGCGCCGTTGGAAATGCGACAGGTACTCTGGCATGTAACGACGGAGGTCGCTCGGGTGTGCGGTCTCGATCCAACCGTCTCCGAGTTCTCGATCCAGCGGGCGTCCGGTAAAGGCGAGCCAGGTCGCGTTGCAGTAATCGCAGCGTGCATCGAGTCCGGATCGCCAGACCATCGAGGGCGCTTGCTCGGACAAGGCGCGGTACTGTTCGAGCTCGTTCAAAGTCATGGGTTTGGCTGTAAAGCATGGCCCCAGACGGCGGAATTCGCCGTTGCATAAGCCTCGAGAGTGAGCTTCACCGGGCCCCCACCCGGAATTGGCTCAAATTTTGGCGTGAATACGACTCGGTCCTCGGCGGTGATCTTTTGCTCGCCTGGGACGCGCCCGGTCTTCGGCCCGCCGTTGGGTTCTGGCCTCCACGAAGCGGGCCCCGCCGATCGCCCTGGCACGGGTCGGATTTCCTGGGCTCGCGTCGCTGGTGAGCCCCCAGGATGCGCGTCCGAAGCGCGAATCGCTCACCATGCAATCAGCAACGCCGACCGTGGTCGTCGCTTCAGCAAAAGGCGAGCCCGCACATCTCACTCGACGTGCGGGCCCTCGATCGAAGCAGCGGCTACGTGCGCCGCCAGGCGTCACTTCGTGTATTCGAGCGCTTGCTCCAGCCAGAAGACGCCAGCCTTCGGTTCGTTGCGCTGGCAGTCACCGTCGGACTCGCCAGGGCGCTTGAGCCAGAGGTAGCCGTCGATGAGCGGCTCGCCGGTATCGGTGGTTGGCGGACGGCCGATCTTACGACCGGGAGGGTTGCACCACGTCTCGAGTTCGTTCTTTGCGGCCTCGTAGGGGCCGGCGCCGTTGCGGCTGGTGTCGACGATGAAATGCTTGCCGCCGATCAGCGCGGAGATTTCTTTGCCGTAGGCGACGCACTCCTCGGTTGAACGATAGTTCGAAGTGTTGATGGAGAAGCCGCTCGCGTGCTCGACGCCTGCCTTCTTCAAACGTTCGGCCATCTCCTTCGCGGGAACCCATTTGGCGTGACCAGCGTCGATGTAGACGGCAGCTTGTGGGTTCTGGCGGAGCACTTTCACCGCATCATTGAAGAGGAAGTAGCGCTCCTCTTGCAGGTTGGGTGGCAGGCTGGTGATGCCCGGCAGTGCGTCGGGTTCCAGGACGATCGCGACGGGGCGTTTGCCGACGCCCTCGTAAACGTCGCGAATCCAGCGCTGATAGCTTTCTTTGGAGTCGAGACCACCCGCTGACGCCCCGACGCCTGCCGCTTCTGCCGCCGCGTCACGATGGGGAATGTTGTAAGCGATGATGACGGCGACGCTTCCGTCCTGCTGCGCGCGATCCACGAAGTGCTGGGCTGCGCGATAGATGTTCGAGTTCCATTCGCCCATCCAGAGCGCTTGCGGTTGTTTGGCGATCTTGTCGAGTTGCGCGGCCTTTTCCGGCTCCGTCTTGCGTAGGTAGTTCGCCTTCAACATCACGCTCGCCTCCGGATCCACGAAGAGCTTCGCGCCCTTGAGCGGGTTGGCGGTTACCGGCGGCGGAACGGGAGGATCGGTGATGGGCGCGCTGTGGTCAGGCTGCGAGCTCTTATGCGAGGCAGCGGAAGAGGGAGACTTCATGGGGTCGGAGCTGCAAGCGGTGGTGACGACCAGAGCCGCGCCCAGTGCGAGGATGGACGTGAGCGAATTGCGAACGAGCGAAGTTGTCATCGGTGAGCCAGAACCTTTCTACGCGGGAAGCTAGCAGCGCTCCCCTATTTCTATTCCAGATTTCGAAGCTGCGCCTTGCGAAAAGGGCGCGTTGTGCAGGGCTCTATGTCTAGCTCTGAACGCCGTACAAGGCCTTGCTGGATTAGCACGACTGGAACCAGTTCCAGTTCGTAATTGATCGAAACCTGCTCTCTTCGGTAGCCACGGCGAAATTGTCCGTGTTCACTGCTCGCTTTTCAACCCGAACCAGGCGGAAATCACGCTATGCGCCGCTCGAGAAGCAACAAAGTGCGTGGCCCTTCGTTTCGATCTGTCGGGTGGGCGGATTCGACGGTTGCCATCACAGAGGGCGCCTGGTCATGAACGATCGGCAATGAAAACCGCGGTTTCGGGTCGGCCTGCCCGACGGACGGAGACGCCAAGTGACGCCGGATCTCAGCGTGGGTAACTGGGGGAAAACGGGGCGCCCCCTCCAGCACCGCTGCGGCCCGCGACAGGCGCCGTCGGCCTCCACGAACGGAGGGGATGTAGGAGGCTGGTTTTACTGCAAAGCCAAAGTTAGCAGCCTCCGCCTGTCAATCGGATCGAAAGTGAGCAAGTAGTACTAAGTAGGGTCTGTCACGGTCAGCGATACGCGGAGGTCGTTCGTCCCAGTGGAGGGCGCGAACACGTTCATGCCGTTTCGCTTCGGTGCCAACCTGACCGCGTAGTTTGCTCGCACTGCGTCGCTGCAGGCTGAATTGCTCACGCGGTCTGGGTCGGGAATGTAAAGGTGAACGGCATAGGTGCCTGCCGCAGACCGCGCTCCACGGCGAGTGAGCGTCATGGGGCAACGCGCGCTGCCCGCGAGATACAAGGGCAGTGACACCGCGGACGTGCCCGAGCTGATCGCCATGATGACGACGTTTGTCAGCCAGTCCAGTCTGTCTCGGCCGCCTACCGCACTTCGAACGGCGCCGTCACCAGCGCGAGCGCGTCCTTTTCGAGCGACGACGGATCGAGGGTCGCTTGTCCCAGTTGCCGAGCCGCTGACGGCGGCGATGGGTGGGATGCCTGCCACTGGCTCGCCAGTTACTGCGCAGCGGGTGGGGGGATGGCGTCGTCCTACTTTGCGAGGTACGGACCCTTCACCTCGCCCCAACCCCACGCCGGCATGGGTTGATTTGCGGACACTTCCGCACCGGGTTGCGAGTTGATGACGGCCAAACGCGTCCCCCACTCGAGGTAAGCGACGAACGCGGAGCGGAATTCGGGATCGGACGGCACGCCGAGCTCATCGGCGCAATCGAGCAGCAGAAGGATCCAGCGTTTGCGTTGGATGTCGGTGAGCGCGCGGCCGACGTGGCGATGAATCATATTGGCGTGACCGCCCAGCTCAGCGCTGTACCGCTTCGGACCGCCGAAGACCTCCGCCACGAACGCGGCAACGTGCGGCACGTGGTCGGCCGACATGTTGGCGAACACGGGCCCAAGGATGGGATCGCCCGGCACGCGGGTGTAGAACACGCTGAGCAGCTTTTCGAGGGCGGCGAGACCGCCCATCCATTCATAGAGCGTCGGCACGGGTGAACTTTCCGGAGTCATCTTGAGGAGCACCATAACGCGCCGCGTGGGGGGCGGTACCTGCTCGACCGGCTAGGCCAGACCCGAATCTGTGACATCGAAGCGGAGTGGCCGATCGGGAACGCACGCTTCAACCCAGAGTTGTCGCACCTCGGAAGCCGGCTCTCAGGTCGTCCGGCCCGCGGCTGCGATTGCAGGGAAACTTCTTGGAGCCGTCGTCACACGGCTCCCGATTCTGGCACATCATGAGCACAGTCAACCCTTCGTCTTTGAACTTCTGCACGGGGAGGCATTGGGTGCCGGTAATGAAGTAAGGGACCCACGAAAGGTTCACGTCGCTTGGATCGTGGTACAGGACCGCCCAGCCATATTTCCCCTCGGTGGCATTGTAGTCGAGTTTCCATTTCTTTTGTCTCTGTCTGTCGGGGCGCGCAGACTCGAGGGCTGCTCAACGCCGGGCACTCGTCGTTGCAGCCCGCCGTCGCAGACAGGGGCTTAAGGGCCCGCGAATGGCTAAGTCGATCGCCTTCGCGGCCGATGCATCCCGCTGGCTTCGTTGCTCCTCAGTTACATACCCGCAGTATGCCCCTTCGTCGCGCCTCGCCAGCCGGGCGCCTCGACCGCGATCATCGACCGACGTAGCCATTCGCGGGCCTAGCGTCGACGCGGTGCGCTCAGTCTCGCGGACGTCCTAGCCAGTCGAGTGCAGCCACAAGCCCCCGAGATTGGCTGCGAGGAAACCTAGCGGCAAAAATAGATGCTCGTCGCTTCGTACTCTCCCGCCGATAGCGGGGGCTGCAACGTTGACGTAATGCCATGGCATCCTGGCGCGGCGACCCGCAACAGTTGCGAATGCGCATCGACAGCGTCATCCGGCGTTGCGTACCTCACGCGCGCGACGCATGTCTTGCTCCGGCAGTCCACGTCGACGCGGCGTACCGTGTCGTTTGCCGCGAGCAAGGGTGCGAACGCTTGCTCGATCGCTTGCTGCTGCTGATTGGCCCAGCCGCCATCATAGCTTTCGGATGAATGTTCGGCGACCAGCTGTGCTTGCTTGACGACCCGTGCCTCGTATTCCGCCGCGATGCTCTCTGCCCTCACGTTTTCGTCCGAGGTCGAGGAGGCGCTCACGTCCTTCGCCGGTGTCGGTGGATGTTGGAGTGCCTCGAGCTGCGACTCGACTGCGCCCAAGCGCGCCGAAAATTGTTGATTCCAAGACGGTGGGAACGGGAGTGCAGGCCTCTCGAGCGAAGCTGCAGGCGCAACCGCCGTTACGGAAGGAGCCAACGGCTGTGGCTGCGTGCCTGGCCCAAAGCGATTGACCAGCAGGGCACCGACTGCCCCGGAGAGCCCCCCCGCAACGATGAGAATGACGACGCGCACTCAATTCTCCTGCGCGCAGACCGCAGCGGTCATCATTGATTTCTGTTGTAGAGCCCGACACCGAGGACGGAGTTCACTCCGGCCATCCCCACCGTCACGTAGTCCCACTGGCCCCAGTTATTTTGGAAGATGTGAATATCCAAATTGCGGTCATGGAGGCCAGGCGCTTCCTGGTAGTAAACGTAGTCGGTCGTTCCGCCATTGCCATTGGCCTGGTAACTCGCAATGTACAGAAGCACCTGCTTGCTAGCGGGGGACGTTCGGTAATCGAAATAACCGCCCGATACCGCAGTCAGCCCGCCAACGTCTGTGCCTCCGTCCATCGGGCACTCGAAGTTCTTCGTGCCATCAGCCCAGGACTGCTTCACGACGCAAGCAAGCCCCGACACCGTGCGGGTGCGGAGCGCGCTGGCCTGACGTGGCAAGACCATGCAAAACGAAGCCACCGTGGCCACGCAAAAAATCAAAACCGATTGAGAACCTCTGTTCATCTTCGCCACCCTTTCGCCCTCGCCCACAGCAGAGGACAGCAGTTAACATTCGCGCTTGGATACGTCAAGATCGTCCGCGCAGTCCAAGGGCAGAGCATCCACTGCCGGTGCGGACGGACGGTTAGATGTGACGCAAATGTGCGACGAGCCTTGCTGGCTGCTCCTCGCTGAGTGGCGTCGCTGAGCGGCCGTGCGTGCTCGCATCCCTTGCGGGATGCTGCGCGATCTCGTTCACCCGGACCAAAGCTCCGCTGGTGACGACACGCTGCCGCACGCTTGCTACAACCGCTTCAGTCATTCCTGCGAAGTGTGCTGCCCGGAGACGGCGCCAGATTGCAGCGACAAGCCCCAAAACTACCCAGCCTACTCGTGCACCCCGGATGATCCGGACCAGGCATCGTACTGTTCGTGCGACTGTCAAAGCGGAGAGTGGGTCTGCGCGTGTTGAGACTCGAACGCTCATAGGGGACAAGAAGACCAAACGGTGCGACGGGTCAAGCCGAACTGGTCGACTCGTCAGCTGCCACGGATGATGAGAGGATATCGGAACGTCCAACCAACCACGGACCACAAAAAGCGAAAACCTGGCTTCGGGTGCCGGGTTTTCAGTCTGTCTCTGGTCTCTTATCGTCGGGGCGGGCAGATTCGACGGTTGGATTGCGATGGGCGCTTGCTCATGCTCGATTCACTCGGGAACCCGTGTTGAAATGGTCGTGGATGTCTTGGAATCTCCGGACGGATAGCCAGAACGCCCAAAGCCGCGTTGCGCTAGGTCCCGCGCTCATCGTCGCTCTCACCGCCTGGTTCGCGCGGCCCGAGCAGGCCGGCGGTTATCGGCTGGCCAAGTGGGGTATGTTTGGTTTTGCGCTGGCAGCGACGGGCCTGCTGCTGCTCGTGCGGCTGTTCTCACCCCCGCGTTCGGTGGGGTGGCCACGGCCGGGATGGGCGCTGGGACTGTTCATGGTGGCGAGCATCGGCCTGCCCGCATTGTCGCCTGCGCTCGGGCCCACGCACTGGCCCGGCGCGCTGGGCCTGCTCTCCGGGCTGGCACTCTTCTTCGTCACCGCCCTGGCGCTGAACGCGGACGCTACGGGGCGGCGCGCCAGCCTGGCGGTGCTCACCCTCTCGGGTACGGCCTGCGCGCTCTTGGTGTTGGCGCAGGCGGCGGGGCTGCGCTGGCTCACGGACGGGCTCCCCACGAGCCTGGAGTTTCGCTCACCGGGAAGCCTCGGCAACCCGAATTGGGCGGCGGCCTTTCTCGCGCCGCTCGCGCCGCTGTCGCTCGGGCTGGCCGCCACCACCGCCACGCCGAGCCGGCGTAGGCTTCACCACGCGGTCGCCGCACTGCTGGTGCTCGCTACGGCAGCCACGCTGTCCAAGGGCGGCATGCTCAGCCTCGCGGCGGGTGGTGTGATGTTTGCGCTGCTCGACCCACGCCTACCAAAACCACGTCGACGCGCGCTCTGGGGCGCGGTGCTGGCGACGGTGGCGGCCACGCTGCTGCTCGGGTGGCACTTCGACTGGTGGACGACCGCGCCCTGGCTGCGAGGGCGGCTGTTCCTGTGGCGCGTCGCGCTGCGGCTGACGCGCGAACATCCGCTGACCGGCGTCGGCCTGGGTGGCTATCTGTCAGAGTACGGAGCAGCGGCGGCGACCTTGTTGCGGGACGACCCGACCCTATTCATGCCGCTGTCGAGCGTGGATTTCACCCACGACGACGTGCTGCAGTTCGCCGTCGAAGGCGGCCTCGTCAGCGCGGTCGCGTTCGTGCTCGTGGGCGTGCAGGCATTGAGGTGGGCCACTCGGGCTCCGGTTCGTCACGGCGGCGACGCTGTGGAGCGCGCCGTAGGCGCAGCGCTCTCGGCAATCTTCGTGAACGGGCTATTCGACTCTCCGTTGCACGTGCCGGCCACCTTCGCGTTGTTCTTTTTTCTGCTCGGCTGGCTCGCGCCCGCGGTTACCCTTCCCGCGCCCGCGCTCGGGACTCGCCGCCGCGTGGCCGCGCTGCTGGTGCCGGTGGCTCTGCTCGGTGCTCTGCAAGGGACACGTTACACGGTCGGCGATCTGTTCTGGACGCGTGGTCGCGATGCCCTCAGAGATGACCGCTCCGCCGAGGCAGCCGCGATTGCGGTGACCGACTTGGCCCGCGCGCGCTTCTACCTGCCCGAACAGGGGCGCATCGCTTCGCACTACACTCTAGCTCTGGTCCGTGCCGGGCAGTGGCATGCCGCGCTCGAGGCAGCCAAGATGACAAACGCCCTGCACTTCGACTGGGACGATCAGATGCTCCAGCGCGACTTGCAAGCCGAGCTATTGTCGCCCGAGCAAGCCATCGCGTCGTGGCAGGACTTCGCGGCGCGCTACCCACAGCTCTTGACTCCACAGCTTCGCCTGGGCGACTTGTACCTGGAAAAGGGCGATCTGCCCGCCGCCACCCAGGCCTACGAGAGCGTGTTGGCGGCCCCGCAAGACACGCCCCGCGCGAGCCAAGTGCGCGAGCAGGCACGCCGCAGCCTACAAACCTTGAAGACCCAACAACCCTTCGAAACGGAGCCGCGCTGAGTCGAGCTCCGTCTCGGTCGCGCGCCCCCCCTCAATCTGCGTGTGGGCTCGTGGTGAGCGTGTAGTCCAGCTTGCCCGTGCCGCGCTTCGAGCGGGCCTCGAAGGTGACGATCTCCTTCCGGCCATAGTCGGGCGGCGAGATGTAATGGAACGTGGCGTCGGCCGGCACCTTGTCGCCCGATTCGGTAATGGCGCCGCCCTCGTTCGACTTGAACTTGGCTTGCACTGTGCCATGCGTCGTGACACCGCTATTGCTGATCTTGGCGCGTGGCTTGGTCAGCAGGTCTACGTTCGTGAACGGCATCAGATTCAACGGGCCGTCGCTCGGCTCCACCGTGATGTTCACGCAACGGCCAGCGTCGAGCATCTTCTGCAGGTTGGGCAGCAGCTGCCGGCGATAGAGCTCCCCGGACATCATCCCCATATACAACCACCCAAGCGCGTCCTTTTGCGTTGTGCCCTTGTAGTTGCCGTTGGGATCACCAAAATGTCCGTCGGCGAACTCGGTGACGGAGATGTCGACCGACTGGTCTGTCGTATCGTAGCCCTTCGAGGAATCGGCAGTGTGTGCCTTCGTGTTCGTCTTGAGCTGGTTCTTACCGGTGAGCATCGCGTCGTCGTCCACTTCCGCGGTCAGCTCGAAGGTGAACCGGGCGTTCTGAAAAGCGTTGCCGGCCTGACCCGTTACATCCAGGATCGAGTTGACCGTCACCAGGCCGTTCGCATCAGGACAGGGGATCGTAGACTGAGTCTGGATCGTCGCGCTCAGGCCACCCAAGCTAAATTTGGCGGTCGCGTTGAGGTTGATCGAGGTGTCTGACAGCCCCGCCATGGCGGAGACGTCAATGCCACCCTCCGTGGGACTGCCGTTACTGTTCGTCTTCACACCGCTTTCCCCTTCGCTATAGGCGTTGACGACCGTTTCGACGAAGTAGGCGTTGAATAGCGAGCCACCGAGCCAGCCCGCGCCGAACGCTTCGCTCAAGCCTCCACCTCCGTCTGCCTGCACTCGCACCCCGGGCTTCATGACGTAGGACATCGGCTTCGTGCCGAACAGCGTACCGGCGGCGACCGCGTCGGCTGCGAGTTTCATTTGCATTCCAACGACGACCCATTGGGAGCGCGCGAGCATTTCGTTGCCGCCCAGCTCCCTGACGAGGCCTGACGGTTGCGCCAGCGCCATTTCGGCATCGAGGTCCGCCGCCGCGATGGCTGCGCTCAGATCGTCATCGGACATGGCAGCGACCTTGTCTGCCGTGTCGATCACCGTGGCCGAGTCTATCTCCACTTCTTCAGAGCTACCGCTGCCCCCCAAGCCACGAAAACCGCCACCACCCTCGGAGTCGCCAGCACCGCCGCTTCCGCCACCACAGGCGTTGAGGAACAATGTGGGGCCTAGTAAGACCAAGAGTCCTAGTAGGCTCTTCGAGCGCTGCCTCCAGACGATGAATCCGTTCGCTCGGGTCTGCCTAGTCTTCGGGTTCGCTCCGGCCATGCTGCTGAATACGTAGCATGGGCGACACAGCGAGAAGTATACTCAATAGTGCTCATGAAATGGACTGCAGGGGCCATTGAAGGGGATAGTTTGGGCGCATCGTGTTCTCGCATCGAGCTCTGAAAGTGCGGGGTGAAACGGCTTCTCTTGCAGCACGGGTTGGTCACTGTTTCTTGTCAAGGCCAGTTTGGGCGAGGCCGGATCTGGCGGCTTACCTGCCGCGTCATGACATTCGGCGTCGCGCGATGCTGCCACGCGCGGGTGTCTCGACGCTCTCGCTCGGGTCGCGATCACCAATCGGTTCGCTTGCGGCGGCGCAAGGGCGGAGCTCGCGCAGAAAGGCGTGCGCCTTGCCAGCCGGTGCTCGAGGCTGAAAGGCTGTACGGTTCGGCGTCAGCAGGTGCTTGCGCGCGAAAGACACTCGTCACGTGAAGTGTCGCTGGGCTTGGCGCAGCGTCAACGGATTGACGCACCCCGGCCGGTTATCTGCAAATTCGTCGCTGATTTGCGGTGTCGGGCGATGGCCCGCGCTTTGCTGGAGCATGCGCTCAGATGAAACCCGCGCTCGCCGATGCTCGCTCGAAATTGAACCCTGCTGCGGCGCCAAGGGTCGCGCCACTTCATCGCGTCGATGACGACGCGCACCTCGGACAATACATCCCGCTCCACTACCACGGGCAGATGCTGGCCAACGAGCAACGCATGGCGCCCTTTCACGAGGCGATCGACAAACTGGTGCCGCTCGGCGCGCACGTCGTCGAGCTCGGTGGTGGCACGGGGGTGATGAGCTTCTTGGCCAGCAAACGCGCGCGTCGCGTCACGATGGTGGAGCGGTTGCCCCACGTGGCCGCGACCGCGCGCCGGCTGCTGGTGGCCAACGGGGTCGCAGACAAGGTCAACGTGGTCGAGGGCGACGCACGCTACTTCGTGCCCGATGAGCCGGCAGACGTCGTGATCTGCGAAATGCTGCACGTGGCGTTGGTGCGCGAGAAACAGATCGAAGTCTTGAAGGCGTTCAAGGCCCAGCACGAAGCCAAATTCGGGCTGCGCGTCCCGCGCATCATTCCCGAAGCTAGCATCCTCGCCGTGCAGCCGATCTATCAGCCATACGATTTTCACGGCTACTACGCGCCGGTTCCCTTCTTCTTCGAAGCCGGCATTCCCGGCGTGAACACGGTCGAAATGGGCCAACCGAAGGTGTACTCGGTGATTGATTACATCCAAGACTTGCCCGAATCGTTCTCGGTGGAAGAGCGGCTCGTTGCCGAGCGAGCCGGCACGATCAACGCGCTGCGCTTCATCACCAAAAACCCGATCGGCATTTTCCCGTCCGAGCAGCGTTCGGCGGATTGGTACATGCCTTACATGTCTCTGGCCTTGCCGTGCCCGATTCCAGTCGCGGCTGGTGACGCGATTCGCGTGCGTTTTCAGTATGATGCGGGCGCGAGCGTAGAGTCGCTGCAGGCGTCGATTCACGCTTCGGCGGAGTGAGCCGCGCACGAGCCACTTCTCTGGACGCCCATGACGCGCGAGTGATTCGCGCATGGACGTGTTCGTGCTCGTTCATTGCGGCGCGCCGACGTTCGCTGGATCGTCGATTTCATTGATGCCGCCGTCCCGGACGATGACGCGAACTGGAGCGGTGGTCTGCCCCGCAACAAGCCCGAGCCAGCCGCGCTGCGTGCCTGGAAATGCTTAGTGACGTTTGCGGCGGAGCGTGAGCAGGGCGAGGGCTAGGCCGATGATGCTGGTCGGCACGCTGGGCCGCGACGCCCCGATCGCACAGCCGCTCGAGGAGTCATCGGAGCCAGCTGGGGTGCCGCTCGAAGCACCGCCGGGCGCGCCCGGTGAGCCGGTCAACGCACCGGCCACGCCCGTCGTCGAGCCGCCGCCGGTTCCTACCGCGCCGCCGGAGCTTCCACCGGCGCTCGGCGCACCGCTGGTGGCGCTCGTGCCGCCGGTCACGCCCGCACCGCTCGTTCCGCCGCTGGCGCTACCGCCACCCGTGCCGGAACTGGGGGTACCCCCCGCACCACCGAAACCACTGGCGCCGCCGCCCGTTCCTCCGCTGCCGCCCGCTCCGCCGGTGCCGCCGGTGCCGCCGGTGCCGCCGGGGCCGCCGCCGGCCCCGCATTGCACGACCTGCGCATCGAGCGCAGCATCGACGGCCGCCTGGCTGTCGAGCCCGAGGAACGGGAGCACGAAGTTGCCCTGAAACAGCGCGTCTGACGGGCCGTGATCGCCGCCGACCGACGTCAAGAAGTCGAGGGCCACGAAGCCGCACGAGTCCTTCCATTGCTGGCGCTTGGCCTGGTGGGTCCCTAGCGTCAGGCCGCTATCGACCTTCGTCGTCGGGTCCGTCGTCAGACCGAGAACGTTTGTCCACTCTTTGACGGCTTCGGCTTCGTTCTTGTAGGTGATGGTTTGGTCCGCGTCGCCGTGGACCAGCTGCAGGCGCGGGCGATGCCCGGTGTAGCCCGGGAACATGGCGCGAACGCGGTCACCCCACTGCTGAGCGGTTTGGGCTGACAAGCCGCACAGACCCGACCCGTCGAAGACGTTCGAGCATCCGGCAGGCACCCCGGCGAATGCGGAGCCTGCCTTGAAGATGTCAGGATAAACCGCCATCAGTAGCTGAGTCATCATGCCGCCGGAAGAATCCCCGGTGGAGTACACGCGATCGGCGTTCGCGTTGTACTTGGTGATCGAGTACCTCACCATCTGCGCGATGGCGTGGGTGTCTCCACCGCCATCATGCGTCTGAGACTTCTTCGATGAGACGTCCCAGCACCCGCCCGAGTGCGTTTGTGCGGGGACGATCATGATGAAGCCGTACTTGTCGGCGGCGGCCTTGATGTCCTTGGCCTGGCCAAACACAGCTGACGCGCTTCCACCGCAATAGTGAACGACGGTGACCAGGGGAGGCTTCGCGGCGAGCTTGTCCGGAACGTAAATGGACATGGTCACGTCCGACGGCAGGCTCACCCCGCCGTTCCATCCGCTGACCGTGGTCAACTGGGCCGCGTGTGCGGATGACGAGAGCAGCACGCCCAACGTGGCGGCCAGGGTGGCGAACAAGGGGGCACGCGCGTGACGATTGATAGCAGACACGTTCTGAGATCCTCGACGTTTGGCCGCGGAAGCTTCTGGCAGGTGGGGGTGGCCTGGCATCCGCGAAGAGCAGTCTTTCTACGAGCGGGCAAGTTGAGTCGCCGGCTAGCGGTCGGTACTCTTTACCCTGAAACCGGCTGCGACGCCGGCCCAGTGGAGAATTTCCGTGACGAGGATTTCTGCACTGAGAGTGTCACAGGCGCGGGTGGCCCGCGGGCTGCCCGTCCGAATCGAAGCGAGGCCTGAAAAAGATGTTGAAAGTCGACGGCTCGGGCCACGAGCGTTGCGGAGATCGAGGTGGGCGGCCCTCGAATCCTCGCGTAGAACGAGCGGCGCTTGTCTCAGTGGATCTACTTGCTGCTCGTCCCGGCGGGCGTGCTCGCCGGCATCACCGGCAGCGTCGCCGGTCTGGCGTCACTCGTCAGCTATCCGGCGCTGCTCGCCATGGGCTTACCTCCCGTGACGGCGAACGTCTCGAACACCGTCGCGCTCGTGTTCGGCGGCATTGGTTCGGTCTCCGCCTCGCGCGTCGAGCTCGCGGGACGCACGCGTCGAACGGTGCCACTCGCGGCGGCGACCGTCTCGGGCGGGATCATCGGCGGCATGCTGCTGATGGTCGCGCCGGCCGCTTCGTTCACGTATGTCGTGCCGTGGTTGGTTGCGGGCGCATCCTCCGCGGTGCTGCTGCCGCGGCGCGTGCGCCCGCGCACGCCGCACCGCTGGCGGCGACCGGTGCTCTACGCCGGCACGACCTTGATCGGCGTCTACGGCGGCTACTTTGGGGCCGCCTCCGGCGTGCTGCTCCTAGCGTTGATGTTGGCGATGACCGACGACACGCTTCCGGAAATCGGCGCCTCGCGCAATCTCCTGCTCGGCCTAGCCAACGCGGTCGCGTCGGTGGTATTCGTGATCTACGGGTCGGTGGCTTGGATCGCGGCCGCGCCACTCGCAATCGGGTTCTTGATCGGCGGTCGCGTCGGACCCGCCATCACGCGCCGGGTCTCGGCGCGGCCGCTACAGCTGATGATTGCGGCGGCTGGCTTTGGCCTGGCGCTAGACCTCGCTTGGCAAGCCTATCGCTGACCGTCGACCGGGCGTCGGGGACTCGGGCCGCTCCGGGGCTGCCGCGAGCGCAGGAACGTTCAGTGGCGGCGGCTCGCCCGCCGATGTGTTCAAGCTCCCAAACGTGACCCGACGCACCCGCTTCCTGGTGCTTTCCTCGAGTCGCCGCCCCCGAACCGATGCGAGGGCGGCGACGGGGGCACGCTTCGGGTCGGGTCAGTAGTAGAGGTAAGGCCAGAAGTTCTTGATGTGGACGCCGTCGTCGGTGGAGGCGCGGCTGCCCCCGCCCGGGATGCTCTGGAACAGGTAGAGCTGCCAGGCGCCGCCGTTGGGCCCGTTGCCAAACTGCTGGGTCAGGTTGGCCAGCGTCTGCACGCTGTACGATGACGGCAGGTCCTTGCCGTTGGGGCCGTCGTGAAGGCCGTAGTGCTCACAGCGGGTCAGGACCGTGGTGGTGTTCTGGTAGTCGTACGAGTTGCGCGCATTCGGAGGATAATGCGCGTTACCGCAGCCCTGGGTGAACGGCGAGATCACCCCCTGCTGGCCCGCGCACCCGGTGTCGGGCGGGCAGGACCACGACACCGACTGGTTGCTCGGATACGACAGAAAGTTAGTCGTCGACCCGTTGACCGAAACGTCGTACCAGCTGTTGAAGGGCGTGTTGAATCGCTGGCCGAAGTCCCGGTTGAACAGGGCGGCGTAAAAGCGTTCGATGTTAGGCACCGCGGTGCCCAGGTGCTCGTAGTTGTGGGTGAGGACGTGCAGCGCGCCGTCCAGCCCGTTGTTCATCTCGAGGAAGTCGACCCGCAACGATCGGCCGCAGGCGCGCGCGACAGGGAGATCGGCGGTCGGCTCGAACTGCCCATTTCCCGCGAACGGGTCGAACTGACCCACCAGCGGCTGGTCATTGCTGTCGTACATCTGCTTGTACTCGATGATCTCGGGCGTGATGCCGTCCTCGCTGTTGTCGATGGCGATGAACAGCTCGTTGATGATGCCCTTCTGCAGCAGCTCGCACAGGGTCAGGTTGTGCGACGGATTCTGGGGGTCGCGAATGGCGTAAAGGTCCGCGAAGGCCTGGTTGTAAAGCTGCGTGTAGTCTAGGCGGACGCCCGATGAGGTCGTGACCCGCGGGGTCTTGGTGCTATTGGGCTTGGTCCAACCGCTCGGGATGGGGTTGTCGACCAGATCGACTTGCTTCAGGAGCTCGTGGATGACGAAGGGCTTGGCGCTTTGATCGCTGTAGCCGTGATAGCGGCTGCCCTCCGCCATGGCTCGGGCCATTAGGTCCCAGCGCGCCCGCACCGCCGAGGTCGACCCGTTCGCTCCGTTCACGAAGTTGATGATCAGCGCCCGCGGGTGCATCTCCGTGATTTCGTCGTGGTGTTGTCTCAGCCAAGCGTCGGAGTTGGCCGAGCTGATGGCGTTCGGCCAAATCAGGGATGCGGTCCCGCCGGTCCCGCCAGTGCCGCCGCTGCCGCCGCCGCCGTTGCCGCCGCCGCCGTTGCCGCCGGCCCCGTTGCCGCCGGCCCCGTTGCCGCCGGCCCCGTTGCCGCCGGCCCCGTTGCCGTCGGCCTGGAAGCGCAGGTTGTCGAGCAGGAAGCCCTGGCTGGACTGGGGGGCGTTGACCGTGATCTGGAACGTCAGATCGCTGTAGCTCTGCCGCAGCGCCGTAACGATGGCGGCGGGGACGGAGAACGACACCGTCGAGAATTGCGTCGACGGCAGGCCGGCAATGGGCACCGAGTTGAGCGACGCGTTGTAGACGTTGCGTGACGGGATGCTCACGAACAGCTGGATCTGTCCCCAGGCCAGGACCGCGGGCGGCCTGACGTCAAGCTGCAGCGTCGGCGTGACGCCGGATGGCGTGGCGAGGGACGCCGAGGTCACCGCCGTGAAACTGAAGTTCTGCACAGACAGCGACTTCGCGCCCTGGCTATGGATGGTGCTGGCGCTCTTCGCCCCTTGTGAGGACGTCCAGAGCGTCGCGTCCTCGAAACCGAGGATCTGCGCCGGATCGGACAGGGCGCTGGTGGTGGCCGCCAGATCATCCGCGGGCGCTGCGCCGTCGGGGGCGCACGCGGCTGGGCCAAATGCCAGGGAGGTGAGCGCGCCGAAGAGCGTCACCGTCGTCCACTTCATCTCATGGGTCATTCGCATGATGTCCTCTTCTCGTTTTTGCAGCGGACAGACCCCGGGGCCTGGCCACGCGGAGAGGCCGCGCTCGACACACGCGTCGACGGCTGCCTCGTTACTCACAGACCGTTAGAGTCGGCGCGGCGTAGGATTATCGCCCGCGCGGTAGTTTTTTGCGCACGGACGATAAAAAGCGAAAACCCGGCTTCGGGCGCCGGGGATTACTTTTTCGTTACTGGACGACCACGTCCGCGGTGTGCACTTCGATCTATCGGGCCGGCAAATTCGACGGCTGCCATTACAGAGGGTCCGGCTCATGCGCGACCCACACGAAAACCGAGGTTTGGCTCCCCGACGGAGGAAAGGCTTCGGTTTATGGCTCGAGCCCGACATCGTCGAGCCAGAGCTCGAAGGAATCTTTGGGCGAGAAAAAGAACTGCAGTGCGATGAGCTCGTCCGGCATCAGCACGTCCTGATCCACTCCGATGAATTCGGTGAGCGGCAAGCAATACCGAGACCACGCTTCGGATAGAGACACTTCGCGTTGGTAGTGCACTCCCGGGTCCCGCAAGAAATGGACCTGAATCGAGCTGCTGCTGCCGGTCTCGACCCGCGCGACGAAACACAGCCTCGCGTAGCCGAGCGCATTCAGGGGCGTCGATTCGCCGGCGAGGTCCACGCCAACGGCGGCGCCCCACTCCGTGAATCCGCTCCCGTGTGTTCGTAGCGAGTAAACGCTCGCTCCACCAACGACGGGTTCGATGCCGGTACCTTGTGTGCCGGTCGAGTCGTTGACGGGGTACCACCAGCCCAAGGGGCTCTTGGCGCGCATGTCGCCATCTTCGAAATCGTCGATCAGCAGCGGTGCGGTCGGTGGCGCTCGGCCGGCACCTCCGGCCGAATTCAGGGCGGGCATCCCGCCGCGTCCGCCGCCGCCTTCCGCGCTCGAGGCGGTGCCTCCGAGGCCGCCGATGCCCGCGAGTCCGGCGGCGTGCGGCTCGAAAGCGCGCAGCACGCCGTCATCGCACGCGCCCAGGAGGCAGGCCGCGAAGGCGACGAACGAGCGCGCGCGACTCATAGCGCGACCCCCACGCTCGTCTGGAGCGATACCCAAGGGCGACCGAGTTGCAGAACCGTCTCCGTCCCCGCCACGACCTTCACCTCGGGCACGAGCAGGCCCGGATCGATCGAGAGCCCCCAATCGACCGGGCCGAAGCGACGCCAAATCCGCGCGCGCGCGCTGAGCAGCCCCGCCGTGACATGACGCGGGAAGCCGTCGAAGCCGGTCGCGGGCGTGGCGGTCTCTTGTAAGCGGAGCGCGCCGCCTCCGACTCCCAACGCCAAGCCGAAGTTTGGCCCCGACCATGGCTCGAAGGTGGCAAAAGCCGCCAGCTGCGCGGAGCTGAGCGACAACGATCCGGCGTCGCTGTCCGCGTTGGCTGGCAAAGGCGACCCGCCGACGCCGAGCTCGATTCCCCAAGGCGCGACCACACTCACGCTCAACGACGCGCCCAGCCACGTCATCGGCGCAGACAGCCCCGACGCGAGAACGGCACCGCCCCCCAGCCACAAGCGGTGTGGATGGTCGCTCTTTGCGACAAGCTCCGGCGACTCGACGCGGGGAGCCTCAGCGAGCGGCGGCGCGCGCTTCGGTGGGGGCGCGACAGGCTCCGGCGCCGTGGGCAAGTCGACCGGTCGCAGCCGACCCACCACCGCGAGCGCCAAGCGACTGCGGGAAAGCTCGCTGTCCGAGGTCTCGACTTCGAGCCGCTCACACGCGGCGGCGTCGCGGCGGCACAGCACGGTGGTGGCGTTACTCCCCTCGCGGATCACGGACACTCCTGCCGCCGCTCCTGACTCCGCGACTTGAAGCTGAAGCTCTTGCTCCAGCTGATCGAGCGACGGTGCGCGCGCCGTCCGCACGTTCAATTCGTAGCCCGTGGTGAGCAGCTCCGCGACGAGTGCCTGCACGCCTTCTTTCCAGCCGGCGTGATTCCGGGCTTCGAGCACGAGCACCACCTCCGCGCGCTTGGGCTCGGCACTAGCGGGAGAGGCAAACAGGTAGGCGGCGAACCCGACGCTCAAGGCGAGAGATGCAGCACGGCTCGAGCTCGCGCCGCATGCTGGCCGTTTGGATGCAGGCGCAGGTAGTCGCGTGCCACTTGCTCGGCCTGTGCTTGAGCACCTCGCTTGAGTAGCATCGCGAGCAAGCGAGCCCGCGCCCCCGCCGCCAGCTCGCCCTGCGGAGACTCCGTCAAAAAGATCCGCAGCCAACGTTCGGCCTCAGCGGAGTCCTTATCACGATCTTCGGCCTGAGAGGCCAGCAGTAGGGCAGCGTGAACGGCGCCCGGGCTCCCCGGAAAGCGCTCGCGGAGCTTCTGCAGGGCTCCCCGAGCTTCTTGCGGTGATCCTGCGTAGCGAGCGGTGTTGGCCAGGAGAAGCAAGTCGTTGGCCGGGAGATCGCGCAGAAGGTGGTCGAAGCCGGCTCGCCGGGCGGCAGTCATTGCGGCCGAGTAGTTGCCGAGCGCCGCCTGCGGTCGGAAATCGTCATGGCTTGGCAATGTCGATGCCGCGCCTCGAGGCGCGGACAGCTCGGTGACCGGGGGCGGCGCGTCGAGTGGCTTTGCGTCGTTCGGTTGCGGGGCCGCATCGCCGCTGGAAGGGGGCGGTGCCTGGCGTTCGATCCGTTCACCCGCACCGAGCAGGATCCCGCCGCTACGCAGCTCACCCCCGCTCACCAGCACCTTGCCCTCCCGCACGTTGACCGCGAAGAAACGGCTGCTGGCGTCCCAATCCACGGTGAACGCGGTGCCTACGACACGCACGGAGTAGGGGCCGGCCGCCAGCGTCCACGTGCGGCCCGTGCCTTTGCGGATGGTCGCGTCCACGTGCCCCCGCGCGAGCTCCAGGTGAGCCTGCTCGGGCGCCAGCTTCGAGACTGCAATCTCGGCGCGAGCTCCGAGCGCGAGCTGGCTACCGTCGGAAAACGAGAGCGTCTCGCCGCGTTCGGGCGGAGCGACGACTCTCGACCTCTCGGGCAAGCTCTTGCCTTGCCACGCGCCGCGCAACTCTGCGGCGGAGTGGCGCGCAAGCCAGCGCGGCGCGAGCAGCACCGCGGTCAGCGCCAGGGCAACGCCGCCCGCGAACAGCGCGTAACGCGGCGCCACCGGCTTGGGCTTGGTCAGCGCGGCCAGGACCTGCGCCCGCTGCAGGGCCAAGGTCGTGCGAGAAGGTCCCGCTTCGAGAGCGGCTGACAGCTCCTCTCCTAAGTTTCGTTCGCGCCTCATGGCTCCTCCCGGACGAGTTTCGGCAAGACACGGGACAACTCTGGCGATTGCGCGACGATCGCCTCGAACCGACGAACGGCCTGCGCCAGGCGCCGCTTGGCAGTCGACAGCGAGTAGCCGCAGATTTGCGCGATCTCCGCCACGTTGTGGCGTTCCACGTAATAAAGCATGAAAGCGATGCGCTCGCCGGGGGGCAGCTTCTCGATCACGCTCTTGGCGCGCACGAGCAAATCGCGCATCTCCACTTCGCGCACGAAGTCACCGTGCAGCTGCGCGGCTGCACGGTCGCGCAAGAAGAAGCGCCTGACCTGACGTCGCCTGAGCTCACCGTGCACCGTGTTGACCGTGATCGCGTGTACCCAGCCCGTGAGTTTGTCTGTCTCGCGCAGGCGCGGTCCGAACCGGAGGATTCGCACGAACACTTGCTGGACGATATCACTGTGCTCGTGATCGGCTCCGAGTAGCCGCCACACCCAACGGTTCACCTGCGCGGAGAAGCGGTCGTAGACTGCGGCACCCGCCTCGCGCGAACCACTGCGCAGCAGCTCCGCCAGCTCGGCGTCACTCGGACAGTCGTTCGCCGCCCGTGGGGACGAGAACGGCGGAGGCTGGCCAGGAGGCGGTCCGTCGAGGCGAAGCACGGGGTCGGATGGCACGTGGATGCGGACTGAAGTTGGTGTGAACGCGCGAGTTCGTGCGTTCCTTAAGTCAAAGACGTTTGGCCAGGCCTCGAAGGGTCAGCATTCGTACGAGCTCGGCGTGCAGACTGAAAATTACGCCTCGAGAGGATTCGTGGCGTTCGCGGAAACTCGGCGTCGAATCGTGACACCCGTCGCGATGCCTACGCGTCTATCCCAGCAATGCTCGTACTGTCGTCGGCGCCGCGAGTCGCCGCCACATTTGCCACCGCGCTGGCTTTGGTGCTGGGCGCCTGTGCTGACCCGGGAGCGAGCCCACCCGCGTCGAACACCGGCGGAACCGCCAATATTGCGGCCGGTGGCGGCCTGGTAAGCAGCGGCGGAGCTGCTTCCGGTGTATCTGGAACCAGCAGTGGGGGGCGCGGAGAGGACGCCGCTGGCGGCTCTGCCGGCGCGTCAGCCGGCGGAAGCGGCGGCATGCCGCCGAAGGCAGCCGGCACTGGTGGTGGGGGCGGCGTCGACGGTATCGGCGGTAAAAACAGCGGACTTGGGGGCGAGGGCGTCGGCGGTATCGGCGGTGCGGCCGGATCGGCGGGGCTCGGAGGCGCGTCCGGCGGGCGTGTTTATTCCAAGGATCCGACGACCTTCCGCGGCCAGCCGCGCTGCCAGGGATTCGAGCTGTGCGAGAGTTTCGAATCGACGGACCTCAACGCACTGCCGTCTACTTTCAAACTCGAAGGTTACGGGACCCGCAAGGTCGGAGTCAGCGCCGATCGCGCCATGCGCGGTGCTCGTGCGCTCAAGATCGAGGTCAGCGCTCAGACCGCGATCACCGCGTGGCTGACGCGCAGCAACCTTGGAGCGCTCGGAGCTCGGCACTTCGGTCGTGCCTTCTTTCGCATCGAAAACCCGACACCGACGGAGTTCGTCCACTTCGATCTGTTCGAGGGCAACGGGCCCTACCAGGGCCACACCAACGCGGTGCGTTTCACAAGCACCGGTTCCGGCGTCGGAAGCAGCCCGAGTAACTGGTCCTTCATCTACAACGTCAACCCGTATGGCGACGGGGCGGGCCCGGAGTTCGGCACGGAAGGGGATCGCTCGGCGCATCCGCGCGCCGGAGACTGGATGTGTCTGGAGTGGTCGTTCGATTCGACCAAGCAGCTAGCTCAGTACTACCTGGACGGAACTGCCATCGACTACCTCCGCATCGATACCGAGCGCGCGGAGATCCCCGTATTCGACTCAATCGCAGTGGGCTTCGGCAAATATCAAAACACGGGCGCGTTCCTCGTCTATCTCGACGAGGTCGCCTTCGATGGAGAGCGCATTGGCTGCAACAATTGAACGATCATTCGCGCTCCGGGAGCGCCTCGCGACGCTCCTTCCTGGCCTGGCCTGCTGCCTCGCCGCCTTCGCGTGCGGCTGCCAGGGTGAGAGCGGTCCGCCCGCCCAAACAGCGGGTACGAGCAGCTCCGCGGGTAGCTCAGCGATCGGCAGCGGTGGGAGCAGCGGCGCCGCCCCTGGGCCGGTGGATGTCCACGACGTGACCGGCGTCGACCCGCAGCAACTACCCGACGGAGTGCCGGCGAACAGCCGTGTCTTGCGCCTTTCGTACGAGGAGTACGACCGAAGCCTGAAAGACCTGCTGCACCTGCCGGTGAGCGAAACGCTCAATTTTCCAGCCGAGCAATCGAGCTTGGGCGCATACGTCGGCTACGCCGAGCTGCGCGTGAACGAGCGCCTCTCGACGGAGCTCGAGCGGAGCGCAACTTCGCTGGCCGAACGAGTCGTGGGCTCGGCCGAAGCCTATTCTGCGGTGGTCGGTTGCGATCCGAGCGCGGCGGGCTGCCGAGATCAGTTCATCGACGCCTTCGGCCTGCGGGCGTTTCGTCGGCCGCTCAGCAGCAGCGAGCAAACACGCTATCGCGCCATCTTCGATCGAGGCGCTGAGCTCATCAACAGCGGCAACGCTTTCCGGGACGGCGTTCAACTCACACTGCAGGCGATGCTGCAATCGCCGAAGCTGCTGTACCGGATCGAGGCCGGCGACGGAACGACGGATGCGGATGGCGTGCGGCTGAGCGGCTTCGAGATCGCCACCCGGCTCTCCTTCATGCTGGCCGGCAGCGCACCGGACGCCGAGCTACTCGCCGCGGCGCGCGACGGCGCCTTGGCAACAGCAGATGGAATCGCGACTCAAGCGCGCCGGCTGGTAGCGGGGCCCGACTTCGACGAGCGCGCTCTCTCCTTCCACGAGCGCTGGATGCAGCTCGACGAGCTCGGCTCCGTCACCAAAGACGTGGCCGCGTTCCCGAGCTTCTCGCCGGACCTCGTGAACTCGATGCGCGGGGAAGCGATCCGCTTCGTGAAAGCAGTGACGCTCGAAGGCAACGGCACCGTGTCCGATCTGTTGACCTCGCGGGTCGGCTTCGTCGACCAGCGTTTGGCGCCGCTTTACGGCCTGCAGGGCAGCTTCGGCGCGGATTTCGTGCGCGTGGAGCGCGCGGCGGATTCGGGTCGACTCGGCCTGTTCACGCAAGCCGCCTTCCTATCCAGCCACAGCTCGAACAGCAGTGGCACCTCGCCGATCCTACGCGGCGTGTTTTTGCTTCGTCGCATCGCCTGCGCAAACATTCCCGACCCGCCTGCGGGAGCCCAGATGCAACAGCCGGCGACGGAACCTGCCACGCCGATCAAGACGACGCGTGACTACTTCGCGTGGAAGACGTCCATGCCGGCCTGCACCGGCTGCCACGGCCAGATCAATCCCACGGGCTTCGCCTTCGAGGAGTACGACGGCCTGGGCCAAGTGCGCGATCAAGATCGAGGCGCGCCGGTCGACTCGAGTGGCACGTTGAAAATCGGCGGCAACGACCTCGCGTTCCAGGGCGCGAGCGACCTACTTCAAGGCTTGGCCAAGCAGGCTCAAGTTCAGGCCTGCTACGCCAAGAATTGGCTGCAGTTCGCGTACGGCCGACATGAAGACCAGGCTGATTCGCGCGCGCTGGGCTTGGCGGCAGCGCGCCTGCAGGCAGGAAATTTCTCGATTCGCGACCTCGCGGTGGCGTTCACCGAACGTCCCGCGTTCAATCACCTTCCCCTCAAGGCGGAGTAGCTCATGCGTAGCGCACGTTTCTTGTCACGACGAACGTTTTTGCGAGGCGTAGCCGGCGCCGCGGTGGGCTTGCCTTTGCTGGAGAGCATCGGAGCGAGCCCGCTCCAGGCGCAGTCCGCCAAACGGGTGACGCGCTTTCTGTCATTTCATACGAGCTCCGGCGTCGAGACGGATCGCTTTTGGCCAACCGTCGGTCCGCTGAACGCCGCGTCCTTCGCCGGCAAAGGCACCGAGGCGCTTGGCCCGTTCGCCTCGCGCTTGCTGGTGCCGCGCGGGGTTCACGGCTACCCCGTTGGGACCTGGACCGGCCATTCCGAAGGAACGTGCCAGGCGCTGACCGCAGCGGCCGTGTCGAACGGTGTTGCTCAGGGCAAGTCGATCGACCAAGTCATCGCCGACGCGCTGAACCCCGCGGGCCGCGAGGCGCTGGTATTGAGGCCTGGTGGAAGGGATCTAGGTGTGCCCGCCTTTAACTCCATTTCGTATCGTGCCCCCGGGCAGATGGCCAACGCGGAGTCGAATCCATTCCTCGCCTACCGCTCGATGATGGGTATGGGCGCGACGCAGCCGGCCGCCGGAGACGAGGCGGCCCAGCGTTTGCTCGCCCGACGTCAAAGCGTGATCGATCTGGTGCGCGAAGAGTTCGAGGAGCTCGAGCGCATGGACTTGAGTCAATCCGACCGCGACAAGCTCGATCAGCACTTGCAGCTGATGCGCGACGTCGAGAACGGTATGACCAGTAACCCGAGCGTGCTGGCCTGCAACCTCGACACCACGACGACCACCCAGCTCGACGCGATCAAGCAAGACACCGTCGAAAATAACGAGAATTTTCCGACCATGGCGCGACTGTTCGCCAAGATCGCGACGCTAGGGCTGGCTTGCCAGTACACGCGCTCGGCCGTGTTGCAGTGGGGCGCGGCGGTGGCCGGATCGCCGATGTACCGCTGGGACGGCATCAGTCACAACTATCGCCACCACCCGCTCTCACACGGCACCACCGACGACTTCAACGAGACGGCGGTCTCCGGCTACAAAGACATGCTGTTTGCCATCGATCGCTGGAACGTCGGCGAGTTCGCCAAGCTGCTCACGCTCTTGGACGGCTACAAGGAGCAAGACGGAACCAGCTTGCTCGACAACACCGTGGTGCTCTACACGAACGAGTTCTCGCACGGCCAGGGCCACACCACCGGCGACCTGCCGATCATCATCGCCGGTGGCGCTGGCTACTTCAAGCTCGGTAGCTCCGTCGTGCTGAACGGCAGCAAGGCCGACATCGGCGGCGTGACCGGCGCGGCGGGTCAGAGCCATCGGATGCTGTGCACGATCTTGAACGCGGCCGGCGTTGCCACCGCCAATTGGAGCGGCGGCAGCGAGCTCACCGAGCTGAAAGCCTGAGCGATGCTCATCGATCGCCGGCACCTTTCATCGGCTCTTCGTGGCCTGATTCAACCTTACGTCCTGTCGCTGATCGGGCTGATGCTCGCGGCTGGCTGCTCGCCTGGCGAGGGCGGAGGCGCACTGGGCGGCGCCGCCGGCTCGACGATGGACGGCAGCGGCGGCGGAGGCGCGACGGCAACGGCGGCGCGCCAGCTTCGAGCGCTGTACTGCCAGCGCGCATCCGTCGCCTCAGCAACGCCGAGTACGACGCGAGCGTGCGCGTGCTGCTCGGCGTGACCGAGCCCCCCAGCGTCTCGTTTTCGTTCCCGCCGGACACCAAGCAAGGTCCGCACAACTCGCCGGCGGGGGCGGCTTTCACGTACAACGATGCACAGCGGGTCGATCCGGTCCTGGCCGACAAGCTCGACGCGGCAGCTCAGGCAGTGGTCGCGAAAGCGCGCGAGTCCGGCAAGCTTTCGAGCCTGGCTCCGTGCGACAAGGCGGACGCCGCCGGCGCTGAGGCGTGCGCAAGGTCGTTCATCGAGAGCTTCGGCGCAAAGCTTTCCGCAGGCCACTCAGCAGCGAGGAGAGGGCCGGACTGCTCAAGGCGTATCACGTCAGCGCCGACGGCTACACCTACGCAGAAGGCATCGATCTCGCGCTGCCGCGTTTCTCTACGTGACCGAAATCGGCGCCGTCGGAGCCGGGGCTAGGTTCGTGATGACGTCCGACGAGATCGCGATGTCACTGGCGTACTTGCTCACCGCCGAGCCGCCGGACGCCGCTCTGCAGGCTGTCGCCGCCTCGGTTCCCTGACCACGCCGGAGGCGCGCGAGTCGGAAGCCAAGCGCTTGCTCGCCACGCCTGCCGGAGGCGAGCGCTTCGTCCGCGTCATTCGCGAGTGGCTCGGGATCGATGACGTCGCGCGGCGCGAAAAATCGCAGAACGTGTATCCCGAATTTGCCAACGTCAGTCAGGCGATGGAAGCGGAGAGCCGCGCCTTCATCGCTGAAGTGCTGAATCACTCCCAGGGCACGCTCGCCGAGCTGCTGACCGCCAACTGGACGATCGCTGATCCGGCGCTCGCGAAAGTGTACGGCGTGGAAGGCGCTGGCGACGGACACCGCTACTCCCTCGCGGGCGTCAAGCGCCGCGGCATCCTCAACCAAGGCGCGTTCTTGTCGGTGTTCGCCGGCAACGGCGGGAGCCATCCGGTGTTTCGAGGGGTCGCGTTGATTCGACATCGTGACGGATCTGTTCGTCGAGCTGATCGCGCAAGCTTTTGGAACCACCTACTCGTATCAATCGCGCGAGCCTTCGGCGTCGAGACGGACAGCTTCGGCAAAGGCGCCGACAGCACGTTCACGACCGGCGCGCTCACCGGCCTGACGTGATCACGGACGCTTGGCGATAGGGAGCGCTGAGCTCGAGCGCGCTCTTTCGCAGCCAAGCTTGCTGCTGGGGGCGCGAGGCGGACGGGTCCGCTTCGCTCACTTGGTGGGGCTCGAATTAGCGCCCGCTTTCGCCGGCGAGTGCGCGCTCAATCACCGGCGTGGACCACGCCGGATCGATGTTAGGACGGAGAGGATGGCATCGTTGGCTCCCGAAAATGTGCCCACGGACTCACTTGTTCGGCAAACGGTACCCTTTACCGTCATTGATTGCTCCTCCCAGCGTCGGATGCCGGTTATCGTTCGCACGTCGGGAAATGTTCCGACGCTGCGAGCAGGCTTCCCACTCGGATTCACCGTCGGTGACTTTACCCAATGCCCAAACGCGAAACAGCATCTGCGCCCGCAAGCGTCGCCCCCTCCACACCGCGCGCGAGTGGGGAGCGGCCGGCTGAAGCGTCTGCAGCAGGCGATGTCGCGCGCCCAGCGAACAGCACCAGGCCCCCGCAGGCCGAAGAACTCGCGGTCGCGTCCGAGCCGGGCGACACGCTGCTCTCGGCCGGCAAACCGGCGGACCGCGTGGAGCTGCTCGTGGAGGACCGCTTGGTCGAGCTCGAACGGCATTTGCAGGAGGTCGACGAGCGTCTGAACGAAGTCGATTCTCGCCTTTTGGTTGTAGAACGGAAAAAATCTCTGGCAGCCCCGGAGCGCCGGCAAAAGCCGTGGGTCTGGTTCGTGCTTTTGCTCGCGTCCGCCGTCATTTTCCAATTACTCCAGCGCGCGCTGCGCTAGCGCGCGACGGAGGGTCCTTTGGCTGCTCCTCGCTGTGTGGCGTCGCTGGCGGATTTCTCCCTGCGCCGGGCTGCGACGGCTGCGTGGACCCAACTACTCGGCGTGGTCGTGACTCGTCACGCGCGCCCGACCGCGACGTCGGCGAATTGCGGCGCCCAGCACGGCGAGCACGCTCAGCACGAAAGGAAGCCTTTCGCTCGCCTTCGACAGCGCGAGGTTGCAGGTGCACCCGCCGGCGTCATCGCTGGACCCGCCGATATGAGGCGGTGCGCCCGAATTGGTGGTTCCGGCGATCCCGCCGGTGGTGGCCAACGTCCCACCCGAGGAGAGCGACATTCCGGCGGTGCCTCCGCTGCCTCCGCGGCCGGTCACCGCCGAGCCGGCCGTGCCGAGCGGTCCAGTTCCGCCGTTGGGCAGCGTACTGGCGTCGCCGCCGCTTTCTCCGCCTGCGCGTCCACCGTTGTTGGCACTTCCTGAGCTTCCGCCGTTGCCCACGGCGTGACCGCCGCTGCCGCCTGCGTCGGTTCCACCACGCCCGCCGATCGCACCATTTCCGCCTTGGCCGCCGTTGCCGCCCGAGGTCGACGCAGGAGGCCAAGCGTTCTGAAGTTGCGCGAGGCCTGACTGATTCGGGACGGAAAGAACCAAACCGGATCCGGTTCCGGTTCGCGTGGTCATGCTGTACCAGTCATTGTCTTTCAGCCCGACCCAGTAAAAGCTGCCCATGTTCCAGGCGCGCAACTGGCTGCTCATGCCACGGATGTAAGCCTCGAAGTAATTCGTCGGCGTTTTGCTGTAGTCGAGCGAACCGTAGCTCACGCCGTTCTTGCTACCCGGGCTCATCGGGCCGCCCCACTCGGTGCACAGGGTCCGGTCGGCGTAGTTGCCGACTTCACCCTTGAAATGGCTCACCCATTGGGACTCGCTAGTCCAAGTGTCGGAGCCGAAAAAGCTGTAATCGTGCACCGCGAGCAAGCAACCGTCTAGAGCCGCGGCCGAGCCAATCGCCGGAACGTTTTGTGCGTTGCCGGTCCCATCGAGAATGACGCGGTTCTTTGGCACCGACGGAAAGTGCGACAGCCAGCTGCTGTACAGCGCGACCAGGTCGGCCGCGCTGTACATGTTGGGTTCGTTGAAGACCTCGAAGTATGCGTTCGCGTTGGCGCCGTACTTGTCCACCACCGTCTTCCACATATTCCAGAAGGCGTTCATGTCCGCTGGCTTATTGGTCTTCGCGCTGTCCCAGTAACACAGCACGACGATCCCGTTGGACAGGACGGCGTCAATGGCTCCCGTGTACTTACTCCAGTAGCTGGAGACGGTCTGTTCATTGATCGGCATCCGGACGGCGTTCGCGCTGAGCTTCGACTTGAACTGCGTCATGACGCTGGTCCCAGTCGCGAACGCTGAATCGTACGTGTCCGACGATGAAAGACCCGCCACGTAGACGACGCCCGACTGGAAGTTGTCTCGCGGGTCGGCCCAGTTCACACCACGAAATTGGCTGGTCGCGGCTGACGCGCCGGGGGACACCAGGAGCAAGGAAGACAGCGTTGCCAGGCTCACGACGGCGCGCGAAAGGAACATGCTGGATGGGACTGTCTCGGGCTCGCGTCTTTTGTTGAACAGACAGAGCGACGGCAGATTGGAAGCCGTCTTTACGTGACAACCCCGTTCCGCCCGGCGCCCGGCCGCTCTGAAGTGCGTCGCGCTTGGGGGCGTTGTGGATTGGGCAGCATGATCTAGTTTTTGATTTGGAGTACGACGGGCGCTGCGATCGTGGCGCCGGGGCACACGCGTGGTTCACTGACGCCGCTCAGCGAAATCGAGTGTTGAATGGGTGTGCTGGCGCTGATCTGATAGTTACCACCGGTGGCGCACAGCAAGTCAGTCGGCCCCTGATAGCCCGCCGCGTAATAAATCACCGAGATGTCGCTCAGTGTCCACTGGGTGACGGGCAAACCAGGACCGGGCGTGACGGCCGCCGAATGGAAAACCAACCTGAGCGACTGCGGCGTTGAGCCGCCGGTGCTTTCCTGAAAGCTCATCTGCGTTGGACTCTGAAAAACTGGGCCCGTGTCGAGCGATAAGGCCGTGTAAGAGCCCAGATAGAACGTCCTCCCGTTGAGCATCGGCAGGCTCGAAGTGACAGTCGACACCGACGTGCCGTCGGGCACTACGGCCGAGAAAGCCAGCGCGCCGCTCGTGCTCGCGCCGACACACGAAAGCTGTGAGGCCATCGGCATGACCAAATCATACGCGCATCGCGAAACAGTCGGCGAGCAGTCCGATGTACCATTGGTTCTGGTGGGCACCCAAGTCGCGGAGGGACCCGGACAAATCCAATCCGTGCTGATCGCAGAGCCGCCTGGTGCTCGCAGAAGCCCATTGATCACTCTTGCGGGCTGATTGAGCTGCAACGCCCCGACGCCGCCAAAATAGGCCCAGCCCTCGCCAGGCAGCGAGAGCGCGAAACTCCAATCAGTGCCCCCTGCGCCATAGCCACCGCTGTACGGGTAAGGCCCGAGGATGATCGCGTCGTTCGGCAACGCGGCCGCGCCCGCGCTGCCGTTGCCCGCGCTGCCGTTGCCCGCGCTGCCGTTGCCCGCGCTGCCGTTGCCCGCGCTGCCGTTGCCCGCGCTGCCGTTGCCCGCGCTGCCGTTACCTGCGCCACTGGCCGCTCCCGCGAAACTCCCGCTTGGATTGAAGTCAGTGCCTCCCGATCCGCCCCGACCGCCGTTGCCCGCGGCACCGGACTGCTCGGTGCTCGGTGTGCTGCCGGAGCTGCCTCCACAACCCGTCAGGAATAGCAGCACCCAAACGAAACGATTCCCCATTTTTCAGACCGTATCACCAAGCACGCCCGCAAGTCTGCACGCCGCCCGCTGTCTTGGCACCGCGAACGAAAAAGCGCCGTTCGGATGGTGTTGATGGTCACGCGACAATTCGAGACCGGCTCAGCCTTCGGCGGCGAGCTGCGGCTCGAAGAGGGACGCCTGTGTGCCGCGACCATACATCGTAGGTTCGAGCGGGTGCGCACGTTCGGCGAGCAAGCCAGTGCGGGGCCCTTGCGCGCGCCTCGACCAGCAATTTTCATGGACGCGCCCGATACACCTCGATCAGCTTCGGCTGAAACAACCAGAGCTCGCTGCCTTGAACGGTGAAGCCACGATCATACGCTCGATAGATCGAGATGACCGAATCGGGACAGCTGACCGTGAAGTGGAGCACGCTCCCCTCTGCGGCAACCGTCAGCAGTCGGTGCGGGGTGTCCGTGTCGCCCAAAAAGTAATCCCGGTTGGGATCGTAGATTTGCTCCGCCTGCGTGGCGCCATCGAAAAATCGCAGCGCCGCGCGCTCATAAACGGTTGAAAAAGCGTCCGTCACGTACTCGCGCGTCGCGACCAGGTCATAGATGCCGTCCGCAATCTTTCCGCCCGATGCCTCCGGTTTTGGGTTTTCGCCCCGTTCGACCGCGATCTCCGGCGGCGTCGCTCGCAAATCGCCCGCACATGCCGAGACGCCGGCAACCAGCTGACACTTTCCCGCTTCGAAATCGCAGAACGTCTCTGGGCCGCAGGTACCGCACGACAGGCCGCAACGTGGATCGTCTCCACATTCGCGACCGGCGCAATCCGGCTGACAGCATTCCTCGCCGCAGAGCGCATCCGGCGTCCCGCACAGCGGAGGCACCACCGGGCTGAACGCGCATTCGAGCGGTCTGCATGTGGCTTTGGTCCACGTGTCGTTCGCAATGCAAAAGCTGCCTGCACAGATCTCGACATTCTCGCAAGTCTTGCCGTCGAGGCACACCGCGCAAGACTCGCCCGCCGGACACACCCCCGCGCAGACCGCCATTCCACAACTGTCCCGCGGATTGGCACAAGTTGCGTTGTCGCAAGTGCAGTTCGAGTGAGTCAAGCACGCGTCGCCGGGGACGGAATATCCGAACTCGTTTTGAACGCATGCGCAACCGGCGGGCAGGCACTCGGCCGCGGTGTGACAATCCCGCGAGCCGCAGACTTCGCCAGACGCACAGTCTCGATCGGAGCTGCAAAACTTGGGTACATCGGACGAAGAGGAACAGCCGACCGCGCCGAGCGCCAAGTACGCTAGCAGGGCAATCGTAGCGGCGCGAACGACGGTCGTAACAACCATTTCCAGAATCGTAATGGACGAGTGCCGGCGGACACAATGCCGCGGAAGCGATGGTCGATAGTGCCGCTGATCGCCGATAGGGTACCCCGACCCCTGAGTGACGACAGCGAAGAGGCGCGCGCCTTTTTGCAGGGCCGGGTTCAGTCGGGGCGGGCAGATTCGACGGCTGACATCACCGAGGGCGCCTGTTCATGCGCGGTCCATTTGGGGGAGCTCGGTCGCTGGGAAGGGGAGACTGGCGGAGCTGGATGCCCTGTTCGCCGACGTCCGGCAACGCTCGAACCGCCAGGTTCCTGACCTGCCGTGAAGTACGTGCTCGACACCAAACATCGTGACCCGCTCGCTGAAAGGCGATGAACGCGTCCTCGGCCACCTCGCTGAAGTCGAACCGAGCGACGTCGGCATCCCTCTGCTGGTGCTTGCCGAGTTGCTTTTCGGCGCCGAGAAGTCGGTTCGCAAGGAGCAAAACGGCGCACGCATCTCGCAGTGGACTCAGGCAAGCGCATGCGGCTCATCCCCTGGTCACGTGTGCTCGACGTTCGCGAGTTACCGTGGATTCGTATCAGCCCCCTTGGTATCGCAAGATGTGGCAGGTCGATCTCGACAACAGCACCCATTCGACTTTTGCGAAATCCGCAAAACACGCGAGATCGTGGTCGACCTAATCCTCGCGAACTCGTCTGTGCCGGCCACGGGGCCGCTAGGTTGGCGATCAGGCGACCCAAGGGCCGAATCAGGAGCCGCGCCTTGCGGCGTCACGCTCGCGTGTCGTGATGGGGTATAAGGGGTCATGTCGAAGACCAAAACAGGACTGATGTTGTTCGCGTCGTTCCTTGGCTTGGCCGCGGTGCCGTCCGAACTCGACGCTAGCCCGATGATCATCTCCGCCGGCACGTGCAATCCGTTCAATGCCGGTCAGGCCAACGACATCGACTACGTTACGAACGGGGTGCGTACCACCGCGGCGAGCAACCGCGATGTAATCTGCGGTCTCACCCGCGACGCCGTAGCGCCGCCTGCATTTCCCAGCGTGTCCTTCGGCGGGCGAGACTTCAACGGAGCTCACACGCTTGTCTCGCTGTATTCGTATAGCAGTGCGGGCCTCTTTTTGGGGTCGAACTCTGGCGACTATAGCGGCAACTTCCAGGGCGCACTCTCGATCCAAGCAGCCCAGGCCCCAGCTTCGGCCTCATTCTCTCTAATCGTGACGCTCGCGGCGAACACTATGGGCAACTTGCTCTACATTCGCATGGATCAATAACTTCCGATCGCTGACGGTGGGGCGAGCGAACATGAAGCGGTGGTGGGTGCCTTGGACGGTGGCTATCGGGCTGGGCTTGGTCGTCGCAGGCTCGAAGTACCTGGTTGACGCGCGCTCCAAACACTCTCCGCCCGCGATCATGGTCGAGACACCGAGCAATGAAGAAGTGCTTCGGCTTCGCAGTGAGGTCCAGGCCCTTCGCGGTGAACTACGGACCGTCGCCCTCGGGGCCCAAGCAGCCGCCAAGCCGCAGCCCACGGCAGATGCGGCGCCCTCGCCTTCCGTGGACGCGGTCGAGCCGCCGACCGAAGCGGAGCAAGCGGAGCGCTCGGAGCGGTACCTCGCGCAAGTCTCAAGGGGCTTTCAGAACGAAATCAGGGACCGCACCTGGTCGTCGCTCGTCACTACCGAGATCCAAACTCACTTGGCCGACGAAGACGTCAAGCTAACGGGGGTGAGCGTGGATTGCCGTTCGCAAAGCTGCCGGGTGGAGATCCCGAGCGTGGGCTCGGGCGACGTCGCGAAGGGGCTCCCAATGCTGATCCATCGCTTGGGTATAACGCTGCCCAGTGCGGTCGGGGAGCAAGGCAAAGGCGCGGACGGTAACCCCACCACCGTGATCTACATGTTCCGCGGCGCTGCGCCGGCAGAGGCCCAATAGGATTCGGTCGAACCGACCTCGCGTAGGGGCGCGTTACTCGCCGACAGCGCGTTGAAGGCCGAGGCGCGCTGCGGCGATCAGCGCGTGCCTCGCGCCGACGCCTAGATGCCGTTGGGTAACTACTGGGGAACGACCCGCGTCCAACGTCCAACCACCTAGCGTCTCGGCCCAAAACGTAAAAAATCCCCGGCGTCCCGGCGTTCGGGCGCCGGGGATTCATTCTGTGTGTCTCTGTCTGTCGGGGCGGGCAGATTCGAACTGCCGACCTCTCGGACCCGAACCGAGCGCGCTTGGCTGCTCCTTGCTCTGGTGCGTCGTCGAGCGGCCGTGCGTGCTCGCATCCCTTCGGGCTGCTCCGCGCGCCGGGACCCTCAACGCCGGACGCGGCGCCAAAGCGCGCCGCGCGCGGCGGAGGGTCCAAAAGCTTGCGCGTCGCAGCTCGTTTACGAGATCGGCGCTCGAACGCCTCGACGGCTCGGGCTTTTTGTCGGTCCGAGTCATGGGAGAGGGCGCACGCGCCGCGCCAGCCCCGTCGTTGTCGTCTCATCGAGGCGGGGGGCAGTCACGTCGCCTGCGCCTGGGGTGGGCATGACTCGAACCGACAACAAGCCCTTGTTCCGCAGTCGCAATGCCGCACGAGCAGCGCCCCTCGAGAAGCGGCTAGAAGCAAGCGCGATTCTCTCACGCCATCCGAGGCGTTGCTCTGGGCTCGCATCCGCGGGCCGCGGCTCGGCGTTGTGTTTCGCCGCCAAGTGCCGCTACTCGGCCGTTCATCGCTGACTTCTTGGCGTCGGCTGAGCGGCTCGTGATCGAGGTCGATGGCGGCATCACGCTGAGCAGGCTCGCGCCGGCTACCACGTGCTTCGGTTGGATGCGGCCTTACTCAACCGAGACATCGATGCGGCCGTTGCTCGCGTTCGAGCGGCGCTCGTGGGCTGAGCTCATGCACGATCACCAACCCACAAAAAGCGAAAACCCCGGCTTCGGGTGCCAGGGTCTTCTTTTGTCTCTTGTCTCTTTAGTCGGGGCGGGCAGATTCGAACTGCCGACCTCTCGGACCCGAACCGAGCGCGCTACCAAACTGCGCTACGCCCCGAAACGGAGGCGGCGGACAATGGTCCGCGGGGATTGATCTGTCAAGGATGAGAAGCGTGGGGAGCACGATTTTCGTTCAGTAAAAGCGAGGGGGCCGGGCGTGTGCACGGGCCCCGTTCTGAGACGAAGCCGCGCGGCAAAATCGAGTTTGAATTCGAACTCGATTTTCTGCGGACGAAGGGGCCCTGCCGCCAGGTTCCACCCTCTGGTGGAGGTGGGCCGTGCGCCCGCCGGCGGGTGCACCCGCGGGCGGAGGTGCACCCGCGTGCCCGCGGGCGGAGGTGCACCCGCGTGCCCGCGGGCGGAGGTGCACCCGCGTGCCCGCGGGCGGAGGTGCACCCGCGTGCCCGCGGGCGGAGGCGCCTCGGAAGGATTACGCGCGCTTCTTGAGTTCGCTGATCAGGGCGGGGACGGCCGTGAAGAGATCGGCCACGAGGCCGTAGTCGGCGAGTTGGAAGATAGGAGCTTCGGGGTCTTTGTTGATCGCGACGATCACTTTGGAGCCCTTCATGCCGGCGATGTGTTGGATCGCGCCCGAGATGCCGATCGCGAAGTAGAGCTGAGGGGCGACGATTTTGCCGGTTTGGCCGACTTGGTAGTCACCGGGGGCGTAGCCCGCGTCGACTGCGGCGCGGCTGGCGCCGAGGGCGGCGCCGAGTGTGTCGGCAAGGGGTTCGAGGACCTCGTTGAATTTCTCTTTCAGGGCGCGGCCACCGCTGACGATGATTTTGGCTTCACCGAGCTCGGGGCGCGCGCTCTTGACCGCTTCGAGCGACACGAATTCGACGCGTGCCGCGGAGGCGGGGGCAGCGGTTTTGGCGACGGCCTCGATGGGCGAGCTGCCGCCGCTCGGCACGGCGGGGTCGAGCTCGCTTTGGCGCGCGGTGGCGACTTGGATGGGCGTGCTGAGTGTGCAGTAGCCGTAGGCATTGCCCGCGAACATCGGGCGCTTGTAGACGAGCTTGCCGCCTTCGGCGGAGACGCCCGCGCAATCACCAGCATAGGCGGCGTCCAAGCGGGCGGCCACGCGTGGCAAGAGATCTTTACCAAAGCTGCTCGCGGTGGCCACGAGTAAGCCGAAGCCTTTGCCGACGGCGGCGACCGTGGCCGTGAATTGTTCGGCCGTGTACTTGGCGAAGCTGGGGTCGGATGCGGTGAGCACTTTGGCGGCACCGTAGCCGGTCAGTTCTGCTGCAGCGGTTGCCGCGTTCGCCCCCAAAACCAAGATCGAGAAGCTGCCGCCGAGGGCGGGCAGCGCGAGCTTGGCGAAGGTGATCGCGGACAGCGTGGTTTTTTTGAGTTTGCCGTCTTCCGAGAGTTCGGCAATCACGAGTGCGTCGGACATGCTTCAAATCACCTTCGAAACGGTGGTGAGCTTTTCGACCAGCTCGGCCACGTCTTTGACTTTGGCACCACCGGCGCGTTGCGGGGGGCGCTCGAACTTGAGGTACTTGGTGGCGAGCTGGGCGCCGCCGGTGACGTCGGCCAGGGCTTTGACTTCGAGCGGCTTTTTCTTGGCGGCCATGATGGCGGGCAGCGGCGCGAAGCGCACGCCGTCGCCGTGTTTGAAGCCGGCTTCGGCCTGGGTGAGCTTGGAGTACACGCTGGTGGGCGAGACGATGCGCAGATCGACCGTGACCACGGCGGGCAGGGTGACCCGCAGCGTGAGCACGCCGCCGTCCACTTCACGACCGACCAAGAGCGCGCCGGTTTCTTCCTTGATCGTGGCAGCGAAGGTGGCCATTGGATAGTCCAAGAGCTCGGCCAAACGCTGGCCGACTTGGTTGCTGTCGCCGTCGACGGCTTGCTTGCCGAGCAAGATCAGGTCGGGCTTTTCGGCGTCGACGATGGCTTTGAGCGCGAGCGCGACCAAACGGCCGTCGAGGTCGGCGTCGTTGGCTTCGACGCGGATGGCGCGGTCGGCGCCGGTGGCCAGCGCCGCGCGCAGCATGGTCTCGCACTCCTTCGGGCCAAGGGTGACGACCACGACTTCACCTTCGCGCTTCTTGGGTGCTTTGCCGTTTTCGGTCAGGCGGAGGGCGGCCTCGAGCGCGTATTCATCGAAGGGGTTGGTCTTCCACTCGAGACCCGTGGTGTCGATCGCATCACCCGCGGGGCTGATTTTGACCTTGTTGGCGTTGTCGGGGTCCGCAACGCGTTTCAGTGCAACCAAGACTTTCACTGTCGGTTCTCCTCTCGGCCTTTTGGCCGAGGATCGTGTGTCTTCTGAGCTAGGAAGACTAGGCGATAGCTGCGACGCGTCAACGTTCGGGAGCGCTTATTGTGCGCGGAATTGCCGCGAAGCTTGTACGGTTTTGCCGAGGAGGCCTTGCCGTGGGCGCGCTTTTGTACGACATCAAGCTAGGAATCCATGGCACTCAGCACTGATTTTCTGGTTCTCGGCAGCGGAATTGCAGGGCTCACCTTCGCCCTTCGCGCCGCGGAGTTCGGCGAGGTGCTGCTGGTCACCAAGCGCGAATGCGACGACGCAGCGACCAATTGGGCGCAGGGCGGGGTGGCCGCGGTGCTCGCACCGGATGATTCGTTCGAAAAGCACTTCGAAGACACGATGAGCGCCGGCGCCGGCCTGTGCCACGACGTGGTGGTCGACATCTGCGTGCGTGAGGCGCCAGAGAGCATTCGTTGGCTGAGCGACGTGGGCGCGCAGTTTTCGCGCAACAAAGTCGGTGAGTTCGATCTCGGGCGTGAAGCCGCACACACCGAGCGGCGCGTCGTGCACGCGGGCGACATCACCGGCCGAGAAATCCAGCGCGCGCTCTTGGAGGCGGTCAGAAATTCGCCCAACGTGCGCGTGCTCGAGTGGCACATGGGCGTCGACTTGATCACGATGAGCAAGTTCGGCGGCCCGGATCAATGCGTGGGCGCGTACGTGTTCGATGAAAAGGCGGGCAAGGTCGAAACCGTGCTGGCCCGAGCTACGATTTTGGCCACCGGCGGGGCGGGCAAGGTGTACCTGTACACCTCGAATCCGGACGTGGCCTCCGGCGACGGCGTGGCCATGGCCTATCGCGCGGGCGCCGAGATCGCGAACATGGAATTTTTCCAGTTTCACCCCACGGTCTTGTACGAGCCCAAAGCCAAGGGCTTTCTGCTGAGTGAGGCGCTGCGCGGGGAGGGCGCCGTGCTGCGCTTACCGGACGGCGACGCGTTCATGGAGCGTCATCACGAGTTGAAAGATCTGGCGCCGCGCGACGTCGTAGCCCGCGCCATCGACTACGAGATGAAGCGCACCGGCTCGGAGCACGTGCTGCTCGATATCACGCACCGCCCGGCTGATTTCGTGCGCTCGCGCTTCCCCAATATTTACGCCGAAATCAAAGCCTATGGCTTCGACATGACGACCACGCCCATCCCGGTCGTGCCCGCCGCGCACTACATGTGCGGCGGTGTGACTTCGGATTTGCATGGTCGCAGCTCGTTGCCCGGGCTGTGGGTGCTGGGCGAGACCGCCTGCACGGGGCTGCATGGCGCCAATCGTTTGGCCTCGAACTCGCTGCTCGAGGGCTTGGTCTTTGCACGCCGCGCGGCGGACAAGCTCTCCCAGCAAATCATCGAGCTTCGCACGCTTCCCCGGCCGAGCGTGCCCGAGTGGCAAACCGGCTCGGCCGTGGCCAGCGACGAAGCCGTGGTCGTGTCTCACAATTGGGAAGAGATCCGGCGCTTGATGTGGAACTACGTAGGCATCGTGCGCAGTGACGCACGCTTGCGTCGGGCCGCGCGCCGCATCGCGCTCTTGGAAGAAGAGATCCGCGAGTACTACTGGAAGCACTTGGTCACGCGCGATCTACTGGAGCTGCGCAATCTGAAGGACGTGGCAGAGCTGATCATCGCTTCGGCAGCCAGCCGCAAAGAGAGCCGTGGCCTGCACTTCACCATCGATCACGAGCAAACGCTGGACAGCTGGGCAGAAGACACGGTGACGAAGCGCGGCGTGCTGCCACACCTGCGCGGCCGTTGAATGCCCGCGCGTTTGCCCGCGCGCTTCGCGGCCTGGCAGGCCGTGGCGTGGACCGTATGCACGACGGCAAGCTTGTCGCTCGCGCTCACGCTGGTCGTGGCTGCGTTCGGGCCGCGCGTGGACATCGTGCCGCTCGGGTTGACGCAAGTCGGCGTGTACGGAGCCGCCTTGATCGTGTTTGCTGCCTGGCAGCGGCGGCCGCTGCGCGAGTTGCTGCCACTCCGCGTGGTGCCGTTTCGATTGTGCCTGATCGCAGCGGTGCTCGGCGTCGTGCTGCAAGTGCCGTCTACGCTGCTGGCAAACCTCGTCGATCGGGTTTACCCGTTGCCGGACGAAATATTGAGGCGTCGCTTGGCGTTGATCACGCCGCACTCGACCGTGCATGGCGTCGCGATCGTGCTGATCGTGTGCTGCCTCGGGCCGTGCATCGAGGAGTTCTTTTTTCGGGGCGTATTGTTTGGTGCGCTCCGCCGCAGCTACGGCGCGCTGGTCACCATGGCCGTGGTCTCGCTTTGCTTCGTCGCGGCGCACCTGGATCTGCACCTGCTTTTGCCGCTTTTGCCCGCCGCCTGGTTGATGGCGGAGGTGCGCGAACGCAGCGCGTCGATCTGGCCCAGCCTCGCGCTGCACGCGGGCTTCAATTCGCTCACCTTGTTGGGTGTTTTCAGCGGCATGGTGCCAGACGGCAAACCACCGCCGGTGCAACCCTGGCTCGCGCTCTTGGCCTGCCTGGTAGCGGCCAGCTTGTTTCGGCTGATCGGGAGGATGGCGGCCGGCAGCGGGCGCTGACGTGGCGCGCGGGGCCAGGCTGGTCTCCGCCGGATTTTGCACTAAGGTGGCGCCGCAGCGCACCAGCCCATGAACGCCGATACCGAGACCAAAATCGCTCTCTGCCTCCCTGGCGGTGGCGCCACCAGCGCCATGTTTCAAATTGGCGCCCTGGCCGCATTCGAGGACTCGGTCGAGGGCCTGGAAGTGAATCGGCTCGACTACTACGTGGGCAGCTCGGGCGGCGCGAGCGTCGCAGCCGCGCTCGCCGGCGGCTTGCCCGTGCAACGCATCTATCGCGCGTTTTTGGATCCCGCGGACGTGTACTTCGGCCTCGAGCGCAAACACTTGCTGCGGGTCGATCTGGGCGAATGGCGGCGCACGCTGGTGTCTGCGCTCAGCGCGCTGCGCCACGGTGCTTCGTCGCTCCTGTCGCGCGCCTCTGCACCCGCGCCGGCTGCGCTCTGGGAAGAACTCGACCGACTCTATGATTCGCTGCCCGCGGGGCTGTTCACGCTCGACGGCTACGAGCGCTTCCTCGAGGATTTTTTCGTTCGCCGCGGCGTGCCCAATAGCTTTTACGGCATGCCACGGCCGCTCAGGATCGTCGCGCATGACTTGGATTCGGGGCAGCTGGCCGTGTTCGGGCAAGGCAATTCGGCCGCCGTTTCGGTGACGCGCGCTTGCATCGCTTCCATGGCCGTTCCGCCCTTCTTTTCACCGGTGCGCATCGGCGAGCGGCACTACATCAACGCGGGCGCGGGCCAAGTGGCGCACCTAGAGGTCGCGGTGGAGATGGGGGCCAACGTGCTGATCGTGGTAAACCCCATGGTCGCTTCGTCCGTCGCTACCGTGCCCACCGGCCATGGTCACCGGGACAGTCTACGCGACAAGGGCATGATGTGGGTGCTCAACCAAGCCATCCGCATCGGCATGCACAAGATCGTGCGCGAGGAATGCGCGCGCATCGCCAGCGAAGGCCGTGCGCAGGTGATCTTGATCGAGCCTTCGCCTGAAGACTGCATCCTGTTCATGTACAACCCGGCCAGCTTCGACGCGCGCCGCGCGATCTTGGAATACGCGTATCGCCACACACGTGCCGAGCTCGCCAAATCGTTCGCGTCGGAAGACAGCGTGCTCTTGCGCGCCGGCCTCGGTCCGCGTCCGGCACCGAGCTCGGCGTTTCCAGCCAGCCATGCGAGCTCACTGTAGCGTGCTGGCACTCCGTTCCTGGCTTTTGCTCGGCTGCGGCGCGCTGAGCCTCGTGGCTTGCAAAAAGCCATACCGCGTGGGCGAATACGTGCTGGTGGATTGGGAGGAAAATCGCCCTTTTCCGGCGTACATCACCGAAAAAGTGGGCGGCGCACGCTATCGCGTGCACTTCGATGGCTACGATTGCGACCAGGAGGTCAACTTCGAACGCATCAAAGGCCGCGTGCAGGGTCCCGTGCCGCAGCCGACTCCCGGCAAGTTACCCTGCGCGCACGCGGTGCCGGTCACCAGCGGCTCGGCGCCCGCCATCACCCCCGCGCCGTTCAAACCGAATGACCACGTGCGCGTGACCTGGCGCGGCACCATCTATTCGGCCACGGTGTTGCAAGTCGTCGCCAAAGATCGCTTCGTCGTTCACTACGAAGGGCTCGAGTCCGCCTGGGACGAGACCGTGGGTTTGGATCGAATCGTTGGGCGTAGGCCATAGAGTTTTTCAAGGGGCTTGCGGAAGGCGGCGTTTGCCCCACTGAATGCCGTGATGAGCCTCATCTCCATGATCAAAGGCAATGGCCCGAGCGGCTACGGCTATGGCACGACGGCAGAGGTGGTGACCCAGGGCATTGCGCTGAAGGGCAAGAATTTCTTGGTCACGGGCAGCACCTCGGGCATCGGCCTCGAAACCGCGCGCGTGCTGGCTCAGCGCGGGGCGCGCGTGTTCGCCACGGGGCGCACCAAGGATAAAGTCGTCAGCGCGCTGGGTCGGACGCCGGGCGCCTTCGTCCCGTTCGAGTGCGAGCTGTCCGATCCGAAATCGGTGCGCGCGTGCGTGGCCGCGGTCAAGAGCGAGGGGGTGAAGCTCGACGGCATCATCGCCAATGCCGGGGTGATGGCTTTGCCTGCGCTCGAGTTGGTGCATGGCTACGAGCGGCAGTTTTTCACCAATCACATCGGCCATTTCTCGTTGGTCACGGGGCTCCTGGCCGAGCTCGCTGACAAAGCGCGGTTGGTGATCCTCAGTAGTTCGGCGCACTCCATGGCGCCCAAAGCAGGCATCGAATTCGACAATTTGGCGGGCCAGCGCAGCTACTCGCCGTGGACCGCGTACGGGCAATCCAAGCTCGCGAACTTGCTGTTCGCCAAGCAGCTGGCCAAGCGTTTGGCGAGCGAAGGCTCGAGCGCGACCGCAAATTCGATCCATCCAGGCGTGATCCTGTCCGGGCTGCAACGAAACATGCCTGCAGTTCAGCGCCTGGGCATGGCGATTGCCGCGCCGATTGGCTTCAAGAGCGTTGGCGAAGGGGCCGCGACCCAGTGTTACGTGGCGACACGCCCCGAGCTGGACGGAGTGAGCGGCGAGTACTTCGCGGATTGTAACCTCGCCCAACCGAGCGCGCAGGGGCGCGACGCGGCGTTGGCGGAGCGGCTGTGGCAAGAGTCGGAGCGGATCGTCGCGCAGCTCAATTAGCCAGCGGCGTCTGTGCCGGCTCGCCCGGCATGTGACCCATGCTGCGCCACGCCGAGAGCAACGCGCCGCGGTCTCGATCGTCGAACACATAGGGATCGCGATCCGCGGCTTGTTTCGCGTAGCCGACCCAATGCACCGCGGCCGCGGCGTCGCCCAGCGCCAAGTGGGTCAACCCGCGGTACAGCGCGTACTGGGCAAAGCCGCGCGGGTTCAGCCGGCGAGCGGCGGGCTCGGCGGCGCGAAACTGCGCAGCGGCCGTGGGGTAGGCGGCATCCGTGTAGGAGGCCATGGCATCGGCCAGCGCGGACTGGCAACCCGGCGCGACCAGCAGCAAAATCAACGGCAAAACCCGACGCATGCCCCAAAATCGGTCGCGCCCGCGGCCAGTTGCTAACGAAGCACTTCGTTAAGGCGAAAGGGCGGCACGGGGGCCGGAACGGGCCACAGACAGGCGGTGAGCCCTCTGTTAATGTATGAACATGGCGGACCATACGTCAACCATGCTGGCCGCCAATCTGAGGCGCCTGCGTGAGCGTCGCAAGCTGACGCAGCAGGATCTCGCGGAGCGTTCCGGCGTGCCGCGGCCTACGTTGGCGCATCTGGAGTCCGGTGAAGCGAATCCGACGCTCAGCGTGTTGGTGCGGGTAGCCGAGGCTCTCGGCACGAGCATCGAGGAGCTGATCGGGCGCGTCGAGCCAGCGGTCACCGTTCACCCTTCGAAGAGTTTGAGCGAGCAAAAACGGGGCAAGGCGCGGCTGGTGGACTTAGCACCGGCCGCCTTCGCCGGGTTGTCGTTCCAGCGCGTCGAGTTGCCCGCGGGCACGCGTTTCGATGCGGCACCGGAGGCGCGCACGGGGCGTTGCTTCGTTACTTTGGAGGCGGGCGAACTCACGCTCGAGGCAGGCGGCGAAACCCACCGCCTCAATCGCGGCGACGTGGCGGCCATCCTGCGCGAAGTGGGCCACCGCTGGATCAATTCCGGTCGCGCTCACGCCGTGATCTACTCGGTCACCGAGGGCTCGGCCGCGGGCTAGTGTGCCATGAACCGCGCTCTGCTCGGTCGCCCGCGCTGGCCACGATTGGCCCTGGTGTTCTTCTGTCTCGTGGCGGTCGTTGGGACGCTGATTGGGTCCCGAGGCGGGCCCTATCGCTTTTTCGAGGAACTCGATCCCCAGAACGCGAGTCACGTCTGTTTCGACGGTCGGCAGCCGCGGCTGATGTGCGACTTCGCTCAGGTCTACTACCCGCAAGGAGTGAGCCTGCGTGGCGGCGGGGAGGCCGTCTCGGGCTTCTATTACTCGCCGTTCTTCGGCTTTGGCATGCGCGTGCTCGCCGAGTTGCCCTTCGGCTACGCGCGTCTGGTTTGGTTCGCGATCGTACTTTCAGCGGTGGCGGTCGTGCTCAGCCTGCCCGCGCTGCTCGGGATCCTGGATACGCGGCGGGCGCTGCTCGTCTACGCGCTGGCGCTCGGGACCTCGCTGCCGCTCTTGCACGATCTACTGTACGGTCAAGTGAGCTCGATCCTATTGGCGTTGATCGGCGGCTCGTTCGTGGCCTATCAACGCCAACGTCGGCTGCCTGCGGCGCTGCTGCTGGGGCTCGCGACCGCGATCAAATTCTACCCCGGGCTGTTTGCGATCTACTACCTCGCTCGCCGTGACTGGCGTTCAACGCTGCACTTCGCGGTCACGGTGCTGAGCGGCGTGGTGCTGATCCCTTGGCTCTTTTTCGGGGGCCACGGCTACCTGACCTTCGTGGCCTCGATCGCGCGGAATTGGACGCAACTGCAGCACCACTTGCAAGGCACGCCCTATTCGAATGCCGCGGTCACCGTGCTCAGCGTGGCGGGTCGGCTCTGGTTTGGCTGGGGCGATGGCGCCCACGCGCTGGCGGTCGCCGTCTCCGCCAGCGTCGCGTTCGCGCTTCTGCTGCTGATGGTGCGCTCGGGGCGGCGCGCCGACGCCGTATCCGGCCTGCTGCTCGGGCTGGCATTGCTGCCGTTCGTGGTTCGCTCTTGCTGGGTGCACTACTTCGTCTTCCTGCCGCTCTTGCAGGCACATGTGCTGCGAGCCAGTCGCGCGTCAGGCAGCTCGCCAGCGCTGCGCTGGTCCGGCTTGCTGGGCGCTCTGATCTCGGCGGCGCTGCTCAGCTATCCGTACTTCCGCTTGGTCGGCGACGCTGACAGCTACTATCGGGCGGGTTTTCCGTTTTGGGCCACGCTAGCGCTGCTGCCCGCGCTGGGCCTGACTCAGTTCGGCCCGCGCAGTGTGGCTTTTGCAGGGCCGGGGCCGCGCCCTTGACACGCTCGCGGGCGGGAAAACCCTGAGCATGGTTCCGTTGCAGGCTGAAATAGGGGCTTCACCTTGCGCGGCTGAGCGTTCCGGGCTAGCGATGCGCCGCCAATGTCCGCAGAGAAGCTTCGAAACATCGCCATCATCGCTCACGTCGATCACGGCAAGACCACTTTAGTCGACGCCATGTTGCGTCAAACCGGCGTCTTCCGTGCCAACGAGGCCGTGACCGATCGCGTGATGGACTCGAACGATCTCGAGCGCGAACGCGGCATCACGATTTTGGCGAAGCACTGCAGCGTCAAATACAAAGATTACACGATCAACATCATCGATACCCCCGGCCACGCCGATTTCGGCGGTGAGGTCGAGCGCACGTTGAAGATGGCCGACGGCGTGCTCCTGCTCGTCGATGCGGCCGAAGGCCCGCTGCCGCAGACGCGCTTCGTGCTCTCCAAAGCACTCGAGCTCGGCATGACGGTGATCGTCGTGATCAACAAGATCGATCGCCAAGACGCGCGCCCGGACGACGTATTGAACGAGGTGTTCGACTTGTTCTGCGAGCTCGAGGCCAGCGACGAGCAGTCGGAATTCGCCACCATTTATGCCATCGGCAAAGAGGGCATGGCCAAGCGCGAGCTGACCGATACCTCGAACAGCCTCGAACCGCTGATGGAGACGATCGTGCAGCGCGTGCGCGCCCCGAAGGTCGACCCGGACGGGCCGTTGCAGGCCTTGGTGCACAACACCGAGCACGACGAGTACGTCGGCCGCTTGGGCATCATCCGCATCAACCGTGGCAAGATCGCGGTCAACCAGAGCGTGGCGCTGATCGGCGAGAAGAGCACCTCGAACGTGCGCGTCAGCGCGATCTTCAGCTTCGAAGGCACCAAGCGGGTCAAGGTCGAGTCGGCCGAGGCCGGCGACATCGTGGCGCTCTCGGGTATGGAAGACGTGACCATCGGCGACACCATCAGCGCGATGGATAAGCAAGAGGCGCTGCCCCGCATTACCGTCGAAGAGCCGACGATCAAGGTCACCTTCATGGTGAATACCTCGCCCTTCGCTGGAAAATCCGGCAAATGGGTGACTTCGCGCCACGTGCGCGAGCGCCTGTACAAAGAGGCAATGAAGAATCTGGCGCTGCGCGTGGAAGACACGGTAGAGCCGGATACCTTCCTCGTTTACGGCCGCGGTGAGCTGATGCTGGCCATCTTGGCCGAAACCATGCGCCGCGAAGGCTACGAGTTCTCGCTCGGCATGCCTGAAGTCGTGGTCAAGGAGATCGATGGCGTGAAGTCCGAGCCGGTCGAGCTCGTGATCATCGACGTCCCCGATCAGTACGTCGGTGCCGTCACGACGCGCCTCGGTGAGCGCCGCGGTCAGATGATGAAGATGGCAAACCTCGGCTTTGGCCGGGCGCGCATGGAGTTCAAAGTTCCGTCGCGCGGCTTGATTGGCTTCCGCTCGGCGTTCCTCACCGAAACCCGCGGCACCGGCTTGCTCAACTCGCTGTTCGGCGGCTGGCAGCCCTACGGCGGGCCGATGCTCCGTCGCTCGAACGGCGCGATCGTCTCCGATCGGCAAGGAACGGCCACGCCGTACGCGCTGTTTCACATCCAGCCGCGCGGCACGCTGCTGATCGCCGCGAGCGCCCCCGTGTACGAGGGTATGATCATCGGCGAGCATAACCGCGACAACGACTTGGACGTGAACTGTGTGCGCGAGAAAAAGCTCACCAACATTCGCGCCGCCGGCAAAGACGAAAACGTGGTCTTGATCCCGCCGCGCACGCTGTCGATCGACGCCGCGCTCGAGTTCATCGATCGCGATGAGCTGGTCGAAGTCACCCCGGACCAGATCCGTCTGCGCAAGCGGGTGCTCGATTGCAATCGTCGCCCGCGCCGGGACGGCGACAAGTCCGAAAAAGCCTGAACAATGCGCTGAGGCGGTTCGGTTCGGCGCAAATGCGCCTCACTGTACCCCTCACAAATGATGGCGAATTTCGCCGTCTTTGGCTTTACGAAACGCCCGTCTGTGGCCAGGTTTGAGCTCATGGCCACTGGCGTTTCGACGCAGCAGCGAGAAAATGGTCCTTCACGCCGAGTGCTGGTGGTCGACGACAACGTCGACGCAGCCGAGCTCCTCGGCGCGTTCATCGAGCGCGCGGGGCATCAACCCAGCATCGCGAGTTGCGCACGCGAGGCACTCGCGGTCGCCAGCGAGCTGCGGCCCGAGGTCGCTTTGATCGACATCGGTCTGCCGGACATGAATGGCTACGATTTGGTGCGCTCCTTGCGCGCGTTGCCCGGGCTCGAGGCCTGCCGTTACGTCGCCGTCACGGGCCACAAGAGCCAAAGCGCGATCGCGCGCGGCATCAGCGCGGGCTTCGAGGCGTACCTCACCAAGCCCGTGGAGCCCGCGGATCTCTTGCCGCTGATCCGCGGCCACCACTAAGCCGCGCCCGAATTAGCGGCGCTTGCCGCCCAAGAGCGAACCGAAAATGCCGCGCGTGATTTCACGCGCCACCGCGGAACCGACGCCGCGCGCGGCACTCTTGGCCATGGCGTCGACCACGCCCGGGTGATGCCCGCCGCGGGGGCCGGTCCGGCCGAAGAGGATCTCGTTCAGACCACCCCACATGCCGCCGTCCGCGGGCGTACTGGGAGCCGAAGGAGCGGGCGCGCTGGGAGCTGCGCTCGGCGCGGTTCGGGGGGCGGCGCTCGCGGTGCCGGGGCCCTGAGCCCGTGCCCTGAGCTTCTCGAAGGCCGACTCGCGATCGACGGTTTGCTCGTACACGTTGGCGACGACCGAGCCTTGGATGAGCGCTGCCCGTTCTTCGGCACTGAGCGGGCCAATGCGGCTACCGGGCGGCGCGATGAACGCGCGTTCGGTCACGCTCGGCGAGCCTCGTTCGTCCAAGAACGAGAGCAGAGCTTCGCCGACCCCGAGCTCAGTAATGGCGGCGCGCAGATCGAGCTTCGGGTTGGGCCGCATGGTCTCGGCCACGGCTTTGACGGCCTTCTGATCGCGCGGAGTGAAGGCACGCAGTGCATGTTGTACGCGGTTGCCGAGTTGGCCGAGCACCGAGTCGGGAATGTCCAGCGGGCTCTGAGTGACGAAGTACACACCGACGCCTTTGGAGCGGATCAGGCGCACGACTTGTTCGATCTTCTCGAGCAGCGCCTTGGGCGCCTCCTTGAACAAGAGGTGCGCTTCGTCGAAGAAGAAGACCAGCTTGGGCTTGTCCAGATCGCCGGCTTCCGGCAATTGCTCGAACAGCTCGGCCAACAGCCAGAGTAAGAAGCAGGCGTAGACGCGGGGTGTCTGCAGCAGTTTATCGGCGGCCAGGATGTTGATCAGGCCATGTCCGTTGCCATCGGTCTGCAGCAGATCTTGCACGTCGAGCATGGGCTCGCCGAAAAAGCGTTCTCCGCCCTGCTGTTCGATTTGGGTCAGCGCGCGCTGAATGGCACCGACCGACGCTGCCGAAACATTGCCGTACTGGGTTTTGAAGGTGGCCTGATTGTCGGCCACGAACTGCAGTAGCGCCCGCAGATCTTTCAGGTCGAGCAAAAGCAAGCCTTGGTCGTCGGCCACCTTGAAGATGATCGACAGCACGCCTTCCTGCGTCTCGTTCAAGTTGAACAAGCGCGCGAGCAAGAGCGGTCCCAAATCCGAGATCGTCGCGCGCACGGGGTGGCCTTGCTCGCCCCAGACGTCCCAAAAGGTCACTGGGCAAGCGGCGAACTCAGGGCGAGGCACGCCCAGTTGGTCGATGCGCTCTTTCAGCTTGGGCGACAGCGAGCCGGCCGCACCCAACCCACTCAGGTCGCCTTTTACATCGGCCAAGAAGATCGGCACTCCCGCGCGCGAAAACTGCTCGGCCAAGCGCTGCAAGGTCACGGTCTTGCCCGTCCCGGTCGCGCCGGTGATGCAACCATGACGGTTCGCGAGCGCCGGTAGGAGCGAGATCTCGGTTTCGCCGGCGCAGGCGATCAACAGGGGGTCGAGGGTCATGCTGCTCAGCCTAGCGTGACCGTGAGCGCATTTGTTAAGCTCTGCGGGGGAGCCCACCATGCCCGTCACTCTGACCCCGGATTACTTCAACCAGCTCGGCCGCGAAAATTTGCCGGGCCTGCTCCGCATCGTGGTCACGGAGGTGGCAGACGGCCTGCTCCGGGCACAATTCGCGGTTGGTCCGCATTTGCTGGCGCCGAACGGCTTCATGCACGGCGGCAGCGTGGTGTCGCTCGCGGATACTTGCGCGGGCTACGGTGCGATCGCGAATTTACCGGAAGGGGCGACGGGCTTCACCACGATCGAACTCAAAACGAACTACTTGGGCACGGCGCGCGATGGCATCGTCGAGTGCATCGCCAGCGCGGCTCACTTGGGGCGGACCACGCAGGTCTGGGACGCCACCGTGCGGGCCCAGGGCAGCGAGCGCGCGCTCGCGCTATTCCGCTGCACGCAGCTCGTGCTCTATCCGAAGAAGTAGTGCGTTCGCGTGGGGGCGGCTTTCGGGCATGCTCGGGTCATTCTGTTCGCAGCTCTCTCGGTGGGTGCGGCTCGCTGCCGTCGTGCTGCTCTGCGCGGGCATTTCCAAGCTCTCGGCTCGTTTACGTGCGCGGGCCAGGTGCCGAGAGCTGTCCCGATACACCCGCACCGGCGCCGCGCGCGGTCGTCCCGGCCCCGGGGGCCACGCGCGCGAGGCAAAGCCAGCGCCTGCCCGCGTACCCTGGGGCTGGTCTGGTGGGCTTGGTGCCACGCTAAACTTCGGTGGTTTGCCGCAGCCCGCGTACGGCGCGGCCGCATACGCCGCTCTGCGCAGGAGCGTTTGGTCGCTCGCGCTCGAAGCCGAGTTCGATTGGCCCGCTGTCTTCGAGCATTCTCTGGATTATTTGATCCCCGGTACCGCCTTGACACTCTTGAACGGGACCACGGACGGCACACGAGTTCGTTTTCGCGTCTCGCCGCCGGAAAGCTACGAAGGCTGGTGTCGATTGCAGACAGTGTATCGCGGTTCCGACGGGGTATTGCCGCTGCGCGCCCAATCAACCAGTGCCCACCACCGGCAACGGCTCGTGCACAATCGACGGACAGCAGGTCGACTGCGGGAAATTACAGAGCCGCGCTGAGCCCGGGTGCTGTGCGGCATCACCCCAGTCGGGGTCTGCTCCTGCAACTCCTCCGGCGGCGCTGCAGATGCGAAGGTTGCTGGCGTTGGCTTCGACCTGCGCTTCACTGGCGACACAGCCGAGGGCAGTGATACGACTCACTCGAACGCGCGCGTTTACTTCTCGCGCGTGCCCTGAGCGCAGTCGATTCGAACCTTCACCAAGAAAACGCTTTGGGTTTGGGGTTGATGGTCATTGCGCCAGGCAAGCTTGGCCGAGGAGGAAACATGGGTTGAAACCTCGAAAGTAACCCGGCGGGTAACCAGTCCCGCGCAGCAAAGGTTGGCCACCAGCTGGCAAGCGAGTCTTGCGTGGTCTTGCCGCGAGGCAGGCTGCGAAGCGTAGACAGCGAGCGCTG
>Ga0247778_1000386_pt1 | contig 62841 bp, 78 predicted proteins | sample UWRJL049202B5_FD_179939 | JGI IMG/M metagenome (GOLD analysis project Ga0247778, IMG submission 179939) | Plant litter microbial communities from Arlington Agricultural Research Station in Wisconsin, United States - UWRJ-L049-202B-5 | ecosystem: Environmental > Terrestrial > Plant litter >... | reverse complement strand
TTCGTCATACTTGCAGGGATAATCACCCCAAGCGAGCCCCCTTTCCCCCTTTTCGAATGTCGACCGTAAAGGGAAATATTTGCTACATTTAATTATACAGCATGGTTCTATTTTTTTTTTTTTTTTGGAAAAATTGAGTGGAGTTTTATTATGTTAAGCTTTACACAAGATGGAGACGTTTCATCTCCCCATCCTATCCCATGCCATCCCGTCCCACCGCACCCGGACACACAATCACCAAAACTTCAAGAACGACCATAGGGTGGTTTTCTTTGCCGAGTTAAGAGCAGTGACATATGCAGCTCTGGCAACCGTCTCCATTGCTCTTGCAGTTCTTACCTGTGGAGACCAGAAGAGAAACCCCATTCCAAAGATTCCGAGAACTGCTGTGATGGTCACGGCGTGGCCTACCAACAAAGGCTGGGTCATAAATTCTTGAGCGGCCCTTTGGTATCGTAATATTTGAATCTAGGTGGTAGAGTTAGTGGGCGTGATTTTTCCTGTCTACGGGTGAGTACGTACAGGCCATGAACCCGCTGTTTGGAGAAGTTTCGCCTCGTCCGTCAACGTATTTCCAGAGCTCTCAATGTCTGTCTTCGATCTGTCCAATTTGGATGGTAACTCTCTGTTCGACAATTTTATGGAATTTTCCGTCTGATCCATTTCCCATTCCGAATTTGAGGTGTCATCACTCGGCTCTCCATGCATGCGCTGAAGTCTTGGGAGCGACTCTACCGATGCCGATGTAGAAGCACAACTTCCCCGCCTTTGATATCGATGATGCGACTTTGAATCGATTGGATCATTGCTTCTTGAGCCAGACTGATGTTTTTGTGTCATTTTGACAGAGTTTGACTCGCTATTGCTGTATCACTGATCGACGTGGGAATTTTGTGACAGAAATATTTTAGGTTTCATGCCACGCGACCATCTGAACTGGTTTGTGGACTAAGCCATGTCACTTGAGGTTTGGGATCTATTCTCTCCCATTTCAAGTTGGTGCCGGATAATTTGTCGCAATCTGACGTCGACATCAAATTCTTCTTGGAGCTACTAACCTTTTGGCGCACGAAGCTGCGTTCCGAAAAATTCAGAATATACCTCTGCCTATTCCCTCTCAAACAGCATTGCTTCAGATCAAACTTCTAGGCCCAAGTCCGAACATTCCTCTATAGACTTGGAAGTCATTACTTAACAAGCGACCTAGCCTTATAACGGGTATTTTTCACGGAGGGAAAGGCGCATTTTGTTCGAGCGTCGATTTTCCCACAGACGATGGAGATGCCAGCAACAAACCGACAACCTACAATGCCACAAACACAACAAATTGATCTGGTACGTATGGTAGTCTCGGCCCAAAAATCAAATAGTACCACGGAAAGCTGCATGTGTAGGAGAGTGAAAGCCAAGCAACCCAGGTTCGAAGTACCCATGAGAAAAATCCAGAACTCACCACTTTAGAAGAAGAAATTATCTACAAATCGGTCGACTGGCTGGCAAATTTCATTAAAAATGGCAGTTCCATAATTCTCGTGGTCATTTTTCTCGGTTTTTGTAGTTGGCATTTGAGTGCTATGGAAAATTTACTCGCCAATGACAAGGTTGCCCGTCTCGCGGAAAGATTGCTTAAGCTCTTCCGGGGGATATGATTTACGGGGATATCAGCACAGGTACATATTTTGACTTTCTTGATTTCTCTGGCGGCTGTAACCTAGAGAGTAGTGATATGTTTGGGAGAATGACATATTCGGAATTTCTCATATTAGAGTGCTGAACCATCATCAGACTTCCACCATCAGAAAATTATTCCGATTTCGAATGTTCATAACAGTTTTTGTCGGATTTTGAGGTCTCAATTCGTTCTATTCGCTGAGATTATAGCCATCTCGCGATGGACTAAAAACCCGTCACTAGTTTTGAATGCCTCACAAAGCGCGAGATAACCAGAGAAGATATACAATGTCTCATCCAATGTGAGACATTCAGATAGTAGATGATATTATTCGAGATTTACTATATACTTCAGAATATATCTTCCGGCCTGGGACATTCCAACCCCGGCCCCTCTCAGATTCAGTGCCGCTTTTTGTATCCAGCGGGCGGTCGTCACCTAATAATTTCCAGGAACGAACCCCCCCGAACCCTCTTGAGAGATGATCTTTTGAGACTTGATCACATATTGAAAGAAAAATCCAATAACCACTCAAAGGAAACAAATCTGAGGCGTTCCACTATTCCGGCTTTACTACGCTATAATGAGCATCTGAACCTCAAATTACCCAATACTGGCCATAGCGGTGACGATGGCGAAGAGCACCGCTACTGCAAGAACGTTGTACAGCCCCTTCAGGGTGTACGGTGGTATACATATCCCGAATAGATCAATTGTCGGTGTCAGACGCTAAGTGAAACAATTAGACTTTCAGGGTTTAAGAATCGAACTATGGAGTTACATACCGGTTCCTTCACACCAAATAGACATTCAAAATAATTTTCCTCCGTGGGCCATTCCGCATCTGAATTTGACTGTATCGATGAGTCATTCATTGGCGTTCGACGCTAAATGGAGCAATTAGACTGAGTCGTGTCATAATTTTATTTGCGGAATCAGGTACGTACCGGAATCTTTCCGTCACATAGCCATTCGAAATATTGCTCCTTCGCGGAAAACTCCTTCTTACCTTCCGAATTTCGCTGTTTGGGATTAATTATGTTCCCCGCAAGCCGATTGCATGAATGTAAATGGCCTTCTCTAAGAGTCATTGTGCAAGTGCAGAATTCTGAATGTGGGCGTTGTGGGGGCATGTTTGAAATTATTCTTGCGTGTGGTCGACGTGTGTTTGTAGCGCGCGTTTATGTGCGGGAAAAATCAAAGGGAACAGCAAGAAAAAGGTATTAATAGGGCATCTCGGTACTAAAGTAATGATAAGAGCAAAACAAAAGAGGGACCTAAGATGGTCGTTTAGTGACTAGGTAGGCTGAAGCTGCGGGTGGGAGGCCACTAAATGACTTAAGCACCACAAGCGAGAGACCCCATGAAGGTCACCAAAGTATACAGAAAGTGAAGAGAAACAGGTATTTATTAAGTCCTCTACGATAATTTTCTAGATATGCAGGCGCTCGGTGCGCATAGTCTTGGCTATCATAGCCTCCCAAGTAAGAAATATCCCATCTAAGCCTCCATTCTCAGATCGAACCAGAACACCAAAAATGCTAAAATAGAAAAATTTGAATGAGTGTCTTCATGACCACAACGCCAAATCAATCAGCCCGGCTTCATATCGTCATGATTCATCGAACTTCATCGGTTATACCGCCCTTCTCGCGGCACGGTTACCTCTGGGGTGGATTGGAGGTGTTGTGGCGGTCTTCAACGAGGTGTATGTCGGGGATGAAGAGCTATACGTAGGGACTGGGGAAGAGGTCGTGTAGATTGGATGGGTGGAACTTGAAGAACTGAGTGGCTTGGAGCTTGAGGATCCGTATGTGGACGAACTAGAGCTGAATGGCTTCGAGCTTGACGAAGCGTATGTAGATGAGCTGCTTATGTATGTGTTCGAGCTTGAACTGGAATAGGTAACCGGGTAGGAGCTGCTCGAGCTTGAATAGGTGACTGGGTAGCTACTCGAACTGCTGGAGTGACCGGTGGGATAAGATGACGAAGACGACAGGGTAGGAGGATACGTGCTCGAGGAGTTAGAGTAAGGAGTAGTGGTTGGTGGTGGTGGTGGCGGTGGAGTGTATGTTGCAGTCTCCGTCTTTGTGCTGGTGACGGTGGTCGTCTGGCCATTGATGACCACAATATTGATGTTTATAATGTTGACCGAAATGACCGTGTTATGATCATACACAGCACATGAGGCATCATAGCTCGTCTTGCCAATTGGATAGACATAGACCGTAGAGTGAGAGTCAGATCCATAGTCGCAAGACGTCACATAACCATTGGCTGTAGTGATATATGGAGGGTTCGCAGGGGGTGCGGGTGGCGGCGTGACGTACGATCCTGGATATGTGTTGCACACATTTTGAACGACAGTGACTGTGGGCACTTGGCAGAGCACTGAAGTATAGTAGTCTGCGGCAGCGATCGCCGAAAGAAGAGAGATCGCAGTGAAAGTTGTGAGCTTCATAGTGTCTTGCTGTAGGGAGGTCCTAATGAAGTGAGAAGAAATATGATGGATGGGGTTGAGATGTGCTTGAGTTTAGCGATCGTTTTAAAGAAACTGTAGAAGAAACGATGGTGAGGTGGAGTGAGATGCTATGAAATGATTTCATCCAGCTCTGGCAGGAGGTATATATATGGTTTCTCTGAGTCTTGGGAAGCCGTATTCAAGAACCAATTCACACACCATAGCCTTCTCCATCCTCAGCAGCCAGACCAAAATAACAGCTTTCTTCGTGATAGCCAGCCACTTCTCGTGATTGAAATCTATGCCACCACCAGACCAAGAGATCAGATAAATAGAAACGAATAAAAGCCCCTGTTAATACGATCACCGGCTCTCCAGGAGTTTTCCCGGCTGACTGTAGCCCCACCAGCCGGATTTATGCTTATAGCTGGACCACAAGGCTGGAACATGACGACTGAGTCTGATGCATAGAGTGGCTGTGCGGAAACGAAGAAAATGGTACGATGCTATTGGATGGAATATCATGAGCTGTGAAAAGCATCAGGAATGGCCGACGCCAAGACCGAAAGGCTGCATGTCAGCCAGCCTCGCAAGCCCAAAAGTGCCGGCAGACGGTCGTATCACAGAACTATTCAGACCGCTGAATACGTGGGATACGCTACGCTGAGTGCTCGCTTCAGCGGCAGCCTTCCCTTGGGGGATGTATTTAATCGTCATCGTGACCCAACTGCTAGGCTCTATCACGGTGAGGCTCGAAACCAGACAGGGGTCGAAGGAAATCCAGAGCCTCTTGTAATACTTAGATAGAAGAATTTATGATAGCTTGGCGGAATTGTATATGGTAGCCTGAGTGCCCACTCTTTGAAACTTATACGAGAAGCGATCTTGAAGGGCTGAAAATGCGGAACTAATTGGATATCTCTCGACTCCGCGAGTAACTACTCAGGTGAAGTCGTGGCAGCACTCTCTTGGGACGGATTTTAGGGACTCGTCCTTCGCTTCCTTCCCAGACCCTGGGAGCCTAGCACTGCGACACTCCCGCGGGGTGATACATTTAGGGCGGGTAGATCTGTTAACCTTATCAAAGTTTCGGGAGCATTGAATTTGTAAATAGAAAGGGATCTGAGACATTTGCATGAACTGTCAAGTGACTCAGATGGTTTGGGTTGGATGATAGAGCTGCAGAAAGCAGTCCCACAGACGCTGGACCTTCTGCCCACGCATGTTGACCTGGCCACAATTCCATGGCATAGTGATGAGAACAAAAAAAGAATCCAAGAATCCCATAGCAAATATTTCAGACGAATCAAAACGTACTTTCGTACTCCCATGTGAATGTTCCTTCGAAACCTTGAGAAGCCTTGCTCAAGTCTTTGTAGGCCTTGATGGCTGGAAACTGCAGGAATACGAACCCAAAGCCTCCACTCACTTCGAGACAACACGAAGGATGCCAAACAACTGCACCTGACCTTCTCATCCATCAATACGCGTTGAATCTTGAAGTGGGGAGCCGAAAGTTCCGAAAGCATGCTTTGGAGACAAGCTCAAAATAGCACGTCTCGGGCAATCAGTACCATGCTGTTCGTCGCCAGCTTCAAGGCATGTGAAAATTTGGTCATCGTATCCAGCGATACGCGTATCTTTGAGATGCTGAGTTCGGTTTCGGAGCAGTACGCTTAAGGCAGAAGAAGTTGTATGTCGCGACGAGGGTCTTGTCGTTTCTCGCTTGAGGCCTGTCGAAGATCGGCACAAGGAGTACAAGTCGCCCCTGTTTGGCTTAGGAACCCTCCACCATATCACCTCTCAATATCATCAACTTAACTTACAATCCTACAGCTTGCTTCGTTCCTCGAATATTGCTATTGCTCTGCTTCATTTATGTTCCTGATGTCTTGAATTTCACCCTCAGCAGCGCCACATATCACAAAATTCGCGAGGAGCGGCCACTCCTGCCAACTGGCTCATCAAACATGAGCACGGCAACAGATATTGGAAATTGTGGGCTTTCGAGGGCCTGGATGGACACTTCATGCTTCACCGCCTAATATGTACCTGGATACCGCCAGTTCAATCTTGATGAGGCGAATGTCAAGTTCTCATCTCGGCCCTCCCGTCGACAGTCTTGGTCAATGCGTTGGCTAGCAGAAGCAAATCAATCAGCGCCACCTGCGGCTCGTTATGGATATTTGACTCTGAGTGGAACCAGTTTTTTTTGGATTATGCCCCTGATCACAATATCTATAAGCCAAGTGCTGCGCTGGATCTCTGAGGTGCGCAATTCCTATCAGCTTTTTAGGTCTTTGGACGGCTTGCTGGGTAGGTCATAGGAGGATAGCTGGTCGAATGAGGACAATGCATTGCAAAAATCATTCATTTTTTACATCATATACGCAGAGACTACGCAAGCCCTGCCAGCAACGGGACCAAGATACTCGACCTTTAATGTTCCTTGTCCTGACGAGACAACGGGAATGAAGCGATTCAGAACCTATCACTTTCTTTGGTTATCATTTCCCCTCAAACCTGTCTAATTGACATTTTGTCGGGTGGAATCGTCTCTCGTTGTATAAGAAGATCATCGCTCCTTCCCCTTTAGTCTCACTAGACGACACCTTCAATTCACCAAAATCATACTCAAAGTACGCGCATGACCAATTCTTTACACGTTTGAAATATTCACTCTGTCGTCCTTTTCCTCAAAACCTCCCTCCGCTACTCATTGAAATCCTCTGCAATCAACAGAAACACCAGAGATTCTTTCCTCCTAGTACAGATTTTCAACACTGGTTCTTCAGTACTTCTTCCACAATCGCCCCTTAGCCATGTCCGTCCCTAAGGCCTTTGACGCCAGTAGCACAACTCCGCTCATCTCGAGCAAGACTACAGTGTACAGGAAGTCTGGCATCGGTGGCATTGGCAACTTCCGCAAGGTATCCGAAGCAGTACCAGCTCAGCCAAAACCACACATCAACCCCCGAACCGCCGGAGTCTTCCTCTCGGGCATTGGAGGCGTTGGAAACTGTCACACTCACGAAGAACGCGCAATTGCAAGCCAGGAAGAAGCTGTCGCCCGCCGAGCCATTAGCAAAGAAAATAGAAGTGTCGCTTGGCATCATGGAATTGGTGGTGTTGGAAATCGTCGTTCCTCCTACGGCTCGAGCGCGGCCTCAATTACTTCGTCCAGCTACTCGTACTCAATCGCGGCTACTACGAGCGGCGCGGACATGATGAAGGCAAAGATTGTTAGGCTTTTCTCGGCGAAATCGAAGGAGGAGGGCTCGGTTTAACTTCGTGGCTGGAGTTGATATTGTTCAAGGACGGAAAGAGAAATTTGTTATTGAAGAGACCTTCTATACATGTTGTGCTGGGCTGATGTACTGGAACGGAGTTTTGATATCGGCAACCACAATGGCGAATATGGGAGGGGAACAAGTCGACCTTTGGGTTTCTGGGGACAGGCGAAGGAATCAATGGGAACGGCTGGGTTGTACAATGAATTTTGATGGCAGAGTGATCAATTAACAGTTTCCTGTCATATTTAATGTTCATGCCAATAATTTGATACTAATCGGCCCCGTAAATGATACCCGTGTCTGCGGCTGAGATTTCATACTCGGTAATGAGTTGTCGGTTCCACGTTGGCTGCATGGGGGTTTTTGCTGGGTTTTTCTGGCGCCCGTTATGTCGTATCGGTTTATAAAATATGATTTGGACCAGGCTCCGGCTTCAGAAGTATGATCTTCGTAACAGGCATCAAATTCTTGCTCAGTCCCAGTCGTCATCGTCACTCTCTTCCTTCTTCGCAGCCTTAATACCAAAACGTACACCACCAGCGTCTCCAGTGGTTTTAGCCCTCTGTATGACTCCAGACGTCAAAAGTCTGGCTTCCAGATCTTTGGTCGTAAATGTATCTTGCGTATATCCCAAGCCCTCGAAGCCCACAATCCGGTCAACCTTGACACCATTCACAAATGCTAATACACAAGGTAGGACCTGGACCTGTAGCTTCGTCACCAGGAAAGGGGCGTTTTCCACATTCATTTTCAGAAATCTTGTATCAAAATGTTTTGGAGCCAAAGCCTTGATAGATTAGCGAGAGAACAGGAATCTCAAGGAGAGGGCATTTTACCCTTAAATGATCATCCATAACTCCACATCTAGCAAAATCATCCTTTGCAAAATGTACTACAGCATATTTGACCTCCGTCGTCAGATCCATCAAAGCCTTCTCTTCCTTGATCTCCGTATAATTTCCAAAGCCCTGGTTCTTCTGTGACTTCGCGCGCGTGAATTCCGAATGCAATTGCTGGATTCTTTGCTCGCGGAAGGCATCCAAGGCTGGGGAGTCTTCGAGAGAGGCGATGAGGGCATCCTCGTCGTCGGAATGTGCGGCATCTAGCACTGATGCGACGTGGGAATCGATATTCGACATATTGGGCGGCGTCGTAAGGGGTGTGGAGTATTGTGTAGTGGGACGCGTTTTTTGAGAATATCCCACGCCGTCTGGACGGGACGCGGCAAAGAATTGAATTGTACCTACTTTCACCACAACTTACTACACGGCCAGGAAGAACACAGCGTTCTTTGAAAGTTGACCTGGGCGGGGTGGAAACTTTCTTTGCTGGGTTTGAAAATTGAAAATTGAAAAATTGAAAATTGCAAAAGAAATCCCAATCCTCGTGTTGCAAAATCTTCATGTGAGCCTGCCCCAGCCCAGCAACAGCGCCAATCTGGACCCCTGTTGGCTCTAATTTAGGACGCTATCCGAGGAGAGGCCAGCAGCAGCTTATTATTTTGTACAAACCTCCCGGCCCTTCTCGAAATCTCTCGCAGAACTCTGACATTTTACGACTCAACGACCCAGCCAGTCTCGAGGACATCGACTAATGCTGCGATATTGACGACTTTTTCAATCTGTGCGATCCCGTTTCCTTCGACTCCGGCTCACCTTCCTCGTTCCCCCTTTGTGCTACTTGCGCGTTCAACCTCCACGAATCTCCCCTCCCCAACGAGACTTGAGCATCCGCAAAAATGGATGACAAGAAGAACGAAGACTATGCCATCAAGATGCCCGAATTCAACGGGCGGTCATCGCCGTCCGCGAGGGAACCCTTCCTCTCCTCGAAGTCCGGATCCAGCAGAGGCATTGCGCCTCAGGCTGCGATCTCTAGCATCACAAACAGCCCCCCCATTTCGATTTTAGCATACTGTCTGGCATCGATATCTATGACAGTGACGAACAAATACTGTGTCTCTGGAGCGAATTGGAACTTGAATTTCTTCTATCTGGCCATTCAAGTATGCGCCCCTGAAATCGCGAATCCCCCAACAAGGACAAAACTAATCCTTGTACCAGTCTCTTGTCTGTATTATTGCTATTATCGCCTGTAAACAAGTTGGAATGATCACAAACTTGGCCCCATTTGATACGAAGAAGGCAAAGACATGTGAGATGGACCTCCAACCTCTGCGAAGTTCACCGCGCTAATATGCTGAGACAGGGTTCCCAATTTCTCTTCTCCTGGTTGGTATGATCTATACCAGTACCAAAGCGCTTCAGTTCCTCTCCGTTCCAGTGTACACGATCTTCAAGAACTTAACAATTATTGTTATCGCCTATGGCGAGGTGTTGTGGTTTGGTGGAAGCGTCACCACATCAGCGCTCTTCTCCTTTGGCCTTATGGTTCTGAGCTCCGTTGTTGCTGCTTGGGCAGATATTCAGCATGCGTTATATGGAAACCCAGAAGCGAAATCTGTCGAAGCCGCGGCCGCGCTCTCAACACTCAATGCTGGGTACGCGTGGATGGGTATGAACGTTTTCTGCACGGCTGCATACGTTCTCTCCATGCGCAAGGTTATCAAGAAGATGAACTTCAAGGATTGGGACAGTATGTTTGCCCAGAATGGCCTTCAAATTTACTTCGTGCTGACGATACGCTAGCAATGTTCTACAATAACCTCCTTACCATTCCAGTCCTCTTCCTCTGCTCTTTGCTCTTCGAAAACTGGTCAAATGAGAACGTTGCCAAAAACTTCCCGCTCGAAACGAGAAATAAGCTCATCACCGGCTTTATCTACTCTGGTCTGGCTACCATTTTCATTTCCTACTGCTCAGCCTGGTGTATCCGTGTTACATCCTCGACCACCTATTCTATGGTCGGAGCGCTCAACAAGCTCCCAATCGCTGTCAGTGGACTCGTTTTCTTCGCCGCACCCGTCACCTTTGGAAGTGTCTCAGCTATCATCATTGGATTCGTTAGTGGTATTGTTTACGCATGGGCGAAGGTCAGACAAACGCAGATGAACAAGATGTCTTTGCCTACGCAACAACCGGTTATGAGCGCTAGTTCCCAGAGCAACCGAGACGCAGCGAGCTCATAGGGCTAAATGTATGCATTGGCCTCCTTCGACTTTATTCTCCGGCCGTTGTATTCAAAACTTCAACCAAGATCTGAGGATCGAGTGTACTTCCAAATAGAGAATGCGCTCTGAAATCTGATCCACTTCACAGGACCACACGGGATCCTGATTCACTTATGTATTATAATTTTTTCTTTGTTTTTAAGCGTTTAGAAGGTGGGATGAGAGGCATATGAAAGCCTAGCCTGCTCGAAAAGCATGCATGACGGACGGTAAAGATGGGCATCATTCTTGAATCATTGGCGTACTGTAGGGGATTATCAAGCAGCAAGTACCAATAATTCACATCTAGACATCTTTTATCTTTCCCATTTCTACCTTTTCTGTGTCTGCACCCTTTCTCAGCACTTCAGCTTATTGCTCTCTCCTTAAATTGCCGAAGAAAGCGTCTTCGTTTTCCCCCTCACGATTAATTTCCCTTCACATCTCCTCCTCACGAACCACATTTTCCCTTTCTTAAGCACTACTTCTTCAACTTCATGGCTCTTCTTAAGGCCCAAAACACAATTCAATGTTTGGAGCGAAGATGCCACAATAGCTGCGTGAGGTCCCATCGAGAGAGTTGACATAAGAGCTAGGAAGCAATCAATTTCGACGAGGAGATTTGTAATTCCACCGTGAAGAGAATTTACTGCTATTGGGCGTATAAATTCAGTTGCTGATTCGGCGAGGACAGTTGGAAGTGGTGTGGATATTTGCAACGTGAGAGATGGAAACAAGGCTCGATGTATAGGAATTGATATCACGCTTTGCTGAGGGTTTTGCTGCAAGCCTCCCGTCTGCCGCGTCAGACAATTTAAACGGACAACGTAAATGAGTATCAGCAGGCATGATAAGAAGCAAAATGTAGAAATCCCATCAGAAAATTTGGCATAAGTTGACTTGAGCCTCGGCCAGGCCAATGACGTTGATCGTCGCGTTGCCTCCAAAATTTATTCGCGTTCCATCACCCGAACCACATTTGAGCCACTGATTGAGCTGGACTCAAAACTTCTACCTTCAACCTCCTCGAGCATCGAAAGTTTATCGATAATGCAGTAACCAATCGCCATCCGCAGAAAATGTCTACCATCCAGGGGCTTCCCCCCAAAGCCGAGTCCTCGTGAGTTGCTCCCCTCCACCCGCAAGGGCACCAGCTCACCTCTCCCCCAAGCCTCTCCTTCACGCAAGGTCTCCTCCTCGGCCAACTCTCCATCGTAATCCTCATCGGTGCCTTCATAAAATTCTTCATCTTCGGCGACCCGCCGTCCCCCGACGTGACAGCCGCCCTGCGAGCAACCGAACGCCGCTCTCGAACGCTCGCCCACAAGCGCTCCCTCCTCACCCTGCGAAGCTCTACTCCTCGACAGCCTTTAAATAAGAAACGATCGAGTGTCTTAAGGGTCCCGCCGCCACTGACGACGACGACGATTCTGAGTAAGACCTATTATAATGTTGATAGTCACCAGCCGGAGAGTTTGGATTGGTTTAATGTGCTGATTGCGCAGACTATTGCGCAGTTTAGGAGTGATGCGCAGCATGATGATGCGATTCTTACTTCTCTTACGAAGGCGCTGAATGGATCTTCACGCCCGGATTTCTTGGATGAGATTAAGGTTACTGAGATTAGCTTGGGGGAAGATTTCCCTATATTCAGTAATTGCAGGGTGATACCTGTGGATGAAGATGGGCTGAGCTTGGGGACGGGTAGAGATGGGGAGAGGGGAAGTGCGGGGAGGGATCATGGGAGATTGCAGGCTAGGATGGATGTTGATCTGAGTGATTTTATTACGTTGGCTTTGGAAACGAAGCTGTTGCTCAATTATCCTAAGCCTTTGGTGGCGGTCCTACCTGTTGCGTTGGCAGTGTCGGTGGTGAGGTTCAGTGGGACGTTGTCGATTTCTTTCGTACCTGGGAGTCCAACGAATGCTACGACGTTGGCGTTTAGCTTTTTGGATGACTATAGACTTGATTTATCTATTAGGAGTTTGGTGGGGAGTAGATCACGGTTACAGGATGTACCAAAGATTGCTCAGTTGGTTGAGGCGAGGCTGCATACTTGGTTTGATGAGAGATGTGTTGAGCCACGGTTTCAGCAGATTGAGTTGCCGAGTTTGTGGCCTAGGAAGAAGAATACTAGAGGCGGCGATGATACCGGTTCAGAGCCAGCTTCTATGAGTAGAGCCAAAGGCAAAGAGATGGAGAGAGATCTGAGGGTAGAGGCTAGGAGAGAGGTGGAAGCAGAAGCTCGAGTGAGATCCGAGTTAGAGAGAGTAGAGCAGGAAGGATTGAGATGGAGGAGGAGGGCCAGAGGTGAGGAATATGCTATGCCGGGAAGTATGCCCGGGTTGAATATGAATATTACTTGAGCGATTCTGGATATATTTGTCAATGCTGGGTGACTTTTACGAGGAGATCTTCTGGAGCTTCGCACGCCCGCACGTCCAGAGGTCTGAGCATGGCCTTGTCCGCGACTTAAAAGGGCTTCAAAAGAAAGACCACTTGGACCTGGGCTAAGATGAGTTAAAATAGCAGGAGCACTCACTCTGCTGAACTTACGCATTACCCAAAGGAAAATTTGCACCAGCTCCCGGTTCTCTCGGTCCTTATGGGAGTTTAAAACCAACAAAAATCCCTGGAGTTCATACTATGAACAATACATGCTTCTTTTCTACTCGCTTTCGTACTTCGTACTCGCAAGCACTAAGCTCTCGGGATCACGGCAGCAGAGGCCCGTTTATAGCTCCTCAGGGTCTTAAACTTCGACACTTTTCCAGCGGAGTGGCGAGTGTAGTTCTCCCGATTGTGTATCACTCCAAGTATCCGAATGTACCGAAGGAGTTGAAGCTGAGGTTTATGCATACCTCGGGCGTGTCGGAGTCGGAGGACGCGTCTCCAGGATGACAGATGACACTGGGTCCCGTTGAATGGAGGAGTGGCGTGGGTGCCATGCATTCTGAGACAGAAGCCAATCATGGCAGCGGAGTATACATCCGTATGGATTCCAGTGTCGTGGAGCCGAAGCGGCGGTACTGTATACGACGGCGGGGCAGCAACATCTGATGGTGCACCAGGTGCCTTTCCCTTCACGGTAAGCAGCGCGGTGCCCAAGATGACGGCCGCGAATTTACTTTAGCAGCTAAATGCAAAGTGCCATGCAAAGTGCCATGAAAACAGCTCACAGCTCACAGCTCACAGCACACAGCACAGCCCCTTTCGATCTCTCATCATTCTTACCAGTGTCACTCCTTCCTTATGATTCTTGCCTTCTTCATACCTTCCGGATTTAATTATCATTATTTCAGAACCAGGACCCCTGAATAACTCTAAATCGACAAAAAGTACTTCTAACTTCGTACCAAGTAAAATCACCTCTTGGCACTCGCTCGTGCCGCACCCTTTTTCGGCGCTCAGCAACGTCCGGACCAGACCTTGGGGAATATATCCTCCAGTATTTCTTTACCGTCTCCCTCCCTTCTTCGATGCGGTCATAAGGCGTCTTACGGAATAATCCACCTTTGGGGCATCCTCTTAATACCAGACCCCTCCTCGTCAGCCCCTCATCCTCAATCTTCACGATGCGACGCGGAACCGTCATCTTCCTCGTCATAAACCTCATAATCATAGGATCGCTCCTAAACGCTTTCAGCACCCTCATATCCCTCCTCTTCGAAGACGGCGCTGCTGATGCCATCCACCGCCCAGAGATTCCCGCGCCAGGATCAAATCTTATCGACAATCGAACCCAACTGATACCCAAAATCATACATCAAACCTATATCAATACCTCTATCCCAGCACAATGGAAGGCCGGCCAGCAGTCTTGTATAGATCTGCACGATGACTATGAGTACAAGGTTCGTATCATGGGATATTATGGCGCAAGTTTGAATGCTAACGGAGGTCACAGCTCTGGACGGACGAGAAGTCAAGGGATTTCATCGCCACAGAATATCCCTGGTTCCTAGAAACGTTCGACAGCTACCCTTTTCCCATCCAGCGCGCGGACGCGATTCGATACTTTGTTTTACATTTCTACGGTGGCATCTACATCGATCTGGACGACGGCTGCCAACGACGCTTAGATCCCCTCCTTAGCTACCCAGCATGGCTGCGCCGAACGGTGCCTACGGGCATCAGCAACGATGCCATGGGATCAGTAGCGCAACATCCCTTCTTCACACATGTCATAGAGTCACTCGCATCATACAAGCGCAATTGGGGAATGCCATACATCACCGTTATGTACAGCACTGGGCCGTTGTTCTTGTCAGTGATCTGGAAGGAGTACATCGGCAAGAAGCGGGAGCCAATGGAGCGCGTGAGGGTCCTGATGCCGTCTGAGTACAACAAGCACGCATGGAGTTTCTTTAATATCTCCAAAGGCAGCAGTTGGCACGGACAAGATGCACAAACGATTTTCTGGATGGGGAAACATTGGCTCCTGCTCACAGTCGCTGGATTTGCCATAGCAGGAGTGGTGGGAGGCTTTTTGTGGTGGGTTTGGTCGATGTGGCTTATGAAAGGAGGTAGGACGTCTTCCGGACGGAGAAGAATGGGTTTATGGAGGAGAATAAGTGGAGGAGGGAAGGGATCATATGAGATGGTCGATCGGATGGCGTAGGCCAGTTCTCGACCAACAGAGACTGAATGAGATTCCCCTTGCTAGTGCAGCATATAGGGGAACGCTTCAGCACTTTTGTGTAAATTTACGGAGTTTTGGTCACAGATGCTGATTATACGACCTGACCTCGTGGGATTGTTTATATTATTGTAATGATCTAGAGAAATGATAATGATCTTCGCCAGTCTCATTTTTCGACAGGAAGCGTCTTTTTCGAGGCCACAGCCTTGTTCCCATGTATAAGATAGTGCTCATCACTGCAAGTGCAGAAAAAAAGGCCTTTACTATTTCTTACTTGTACAGCCTTGTTGATCAGTGCAACTAGCTTTGTTTGGCAAAGGAGAGTCTAATGATACACCAAGAAAGAGACTGGAAGACGTTGCCCTAATCACAGAAGCTGGCTCTTGTAACCTTGAGAAGGAGCCTTAAAACGGAGCTCTATCTGTTCCTCACTGGATATCGAACTTCAAATTACTGCCATCACACTTGTTCCATGACTAAAGCTCCATAGAGTAGGGGGTGAATTTGCAAAGAGAATTCGAGGACTCTAAGAATAAAAGTGCTACCAATCTTTGCTATTCTGAAAGCAACGAAGTGGATGTCTAGGGCAGTCTCCTCTTGTAAGCCTAGCTTTCGACTACAGGCTGCACTTGCAACAAATCCAAATCCAGTCAAGTAGCATGCTATTGGAGGGCGTCCTAGCTAATTAAGTCATTCAAGGCAACTGTGCATGAAACAAAAGTTCTGTATTGGGCAAAGAACTAACCCAATGCATGGAAGGCAGCGAGATTTAGAGTAGATGGTAGAACAAATGTCAGGAGAGCAGACGCGAGGGAGGGAAGGAGATCAGCGCATTAGGTCTCATCAGAAGGAGACCGAGAAACAATATCAAAGATGAACACAAGTCGTGGAAGTATGCATGATACTTGAATACATGGTGATTTGAGGAAGACCGGTGTGGCTGTAAAAATATACAGGCTTGATTTAATAAAACTCACCAACTCTAAGATTCTTACTCCCAGAATTTCCAAGCATTTCACTCAAACAACGTTTAGACTTTGATTCCAGATTTTCCAATATGCGACCTCGCCTGGCAGCATTGGGGACGATCCCAATCCGCCAAATACAATGTAGAAAGCCCTACTCTGCAGCTTCCCGAGTACCTCTTGTATACGACCTCCACGAACCCTCGAAACCTTCCTTCAATGCTCCGGGGGCCATAATCTTCATGCACGGTCTCTTCGGATCCAAGAAGAATAATAGGAGCATCAGTAAGTGAGCATCCTTGCCCGGTGTCGTCTTAAGAATAGTCACTTATTGGTTTGGAACAGAGCTCTTGCGCGCGACCTAGGAAGACCAGTATATGCAGTAGATTTACGAAACCATGGAGATTCTCCCCATCACCCAAATCATGACTACGTCTCCATGGCAGATGATGTTGCGGGCTTTATTGGCGAACACAAGTTGAGAAATACCACCTTGATTGGGCACTCCATGTCAGTACTGCTTCCATTGGGGAGCTATGCAGAACTGATGGAGTCTTAGGGGAGCGAAAACTGCTATGACTTTGGCACTCAAGGCGCCGGAAATCATAAACGATATTGTGTCTGTGGATAATGCTCCACTTGATGCTGCACTTCTGAGCAATTTTGGCAAATATATTCAGGGCATGAGGAAGATTGAAGAAGCGGGAGTTACGAGGCAGGCGGAGGCAGACAAGATATTGCAGGACTATGAAGAAGTAGGTGATTGGAATATCTCCCCTTTCGTATATATCTAATGTGTATTTTGTAGTCCCTACCCATCCGACAGTTCCTCTTAGGCAATCTGCATCGACCGGCAGACGAGAAAACGCAAAAGTTCAAGGTTCCTCTGCGAATTCTGGCATCTGCTTTGGACAATCTAGGAGATTTTCCTTATAAAGATCCAGGAGAAGTAAGATTTGAGAAGCCAGCGCTGTTCGTTCGAGGTACACAAAGCAAATATGTGCCCGACGAAGCTTTGCCAATAATAGGAAAGTTCTTCCCAAGATTCGAAATAGCAGACATAGATGCTGGTCACTGGGTTATTTCAGAGCAGCCTGAAGCGTTTAGAAAAGGTAGATCATCCCATCACTTGGGGAGAGAAGCAGCTTTGCTAACCCTCGAGGCAGTGGTTGTAGAATTCTTAAAACCTAAAGAATAGAAATGTACAATCTAGTGTATAAGGGTATCAATCAAAGCCCGTTCCATCCCAAACTCCATGTATCCCAAATGCAACGTGTATTGCATTTCTTCATTGCCTTCCCTCAACAAGCACACCCACTCCCATACCCCTCACCACCGCTCACAGCAACGGTGCCCGCACCCGCCCTCCGAGAAGCATTTAATAGAGCCGGATTCTTAACAATAGCATCCACAATCTCCACGAACGGCTTCCTCACACCCTCCCTCGTCTTGGAACTAACTTCGCAAAACCCACATTCATGTTTTTCCGCAAGGTCCTGCCCCTCTTCGATCGTGACCTGCCTTGCGCCAACTTTGTCCATCTTGCTGCCTACCAGATACATGACTGCCCCGGGCATAGCGTTTGACTCTGCCTCGTCAAACCAGCGCTCCATCGCGTTGAAGCTCTCGCGATTCGAGATATCGTAGACGAGGATTACGCCATGTGCGCCGCGGTAGTAGGAGTTGGAAAGTGTGCGGAAGCGCTCTTGTCCGGCTGTGTCGAGGAGGTTCAGGCGGTATTCTTTACCGCGTACGGATAGTCTTTTGAGCTGCGAATTATTAGATTTTGTTCTCGGCGAGATTTGTGGGTTGAAGTACTTTAAAATCTACTCCTATCGTTGCGGTCGAAGATTCAGAGTCGAACTGGTCATCGCAGTACCGGATAAGCACTGGAGGGATTTGTGTTAGCAGGCGCAGATAATCTGAGCTTGGAGTGGAAGTTCTCACAAGCCGACTTGCCCGCCCCGGAAGGCCCGATCATCAAGATTTTAAGGGTTGGTAAAGACTCGTCGGACGCCATGGTTGGATTTATGATTTGGAGCCAAAGGTTGTAGAAGGTTGTGGGACTGTGACAGAAGAAGTTTATATGGAGGCGTAAATTTCCAGGTTCCTTTGATTCACACGACGTCAGTAGTTAATGCCAAGCCACCCATTAAGACACGGCCACCGAGTTTCTTTCACATGTCCCCAACACAAATAATAACATAACGCTTTGTTCGGAATTTTTGGGAATTTATTTGCTAGCCCCTGCTAAACCTGGCATGCAAGTCACGCCATATGCCCAAAGCAAGTCCTGACTACATGCAAATGACCAGACGAAAAACCCCAAATACATCGCCCCATAAGCCGTTCATACTTCATCCAACACCTTCTCCTTGAACTCCCGCTCAACCTTTTGTCCCGACTCGTCTGTGTTCGATTCACCGTGGAGGTTAAGAAGAGCACCGAGGTCGAACTTGGGAGCCTTCAAGAGCTTAACTTTGCGGATGTGGACCTATTTAAAATTAGTACTAGTCTTACTCAAAACCCAGTAGAACGCACGTTTTGTAATGGGTAGATGCCCTGGGTAGACTTCTCGATCTCACGGCCAATAACCTCGGGGATGAGCTTGGCGGTGAGTTGTGTAAGGGTGCAGCTCTGGGCTTCACGTTGAATGATATCGGTCATCTTCTTTCGGATAGCTCTGATCTGCGATGAGGCAGCGTATGTGGTCTTTTTGATCTGGTTTGGTCGTCGCTTGGTGAAGGCAATAGCGAACAGGCGGAGGAGGTAGTCGTCGGTAGTCTTGACGGTAACGTTGGCCTCGATCAAGGATTGCCACTTTCGGACGAGGGATCGGAGTTTGTCAGAGGTAAAGTCGAGACCGTGGAAGTTGGTCAGGCAGTTCTTTCCCTGCACCTCGTCCACACGGAGCTTGACCTTGCGGAAAGCGTGGTCCTCGTCCTTTTGCAAATCGGCCAAAGAAACCTCGAAGATTCTGCCCTTCAACGCATCGTTTGCGTTCTTAAGACCGGTGGTTCTGTTGACAAGAGTCTTTCCGACACTACAAATTGAATTAGATGTATTTCGGGGCTACTTCGAAGGGTATGGTATCGTACTCTCTGATTTGGAAAGAGGATGGGGCCTAGAGAGATGGTTAGGTTCCGCAACAAGATTACAGCTGCATCAACGCGCATACCTTGACTTGGTACCAGTCCTTGCGGGTGAAAGGATCGAGGGTCTTCTTCTTGAGGCCCTTCTTACCCTTTGAAAGGCGCTTGTTCCTGTTGTCTCGTCAGACTCTGGTCCGGCCAATGTATCTGTATCTGTGTGTTGCCCCTCCAATATTCCTTCCTGCCGCAGCGCAATTCCCATCGACCTGGGCCAAAAATCGTGAAGGGTTTGGGGGACAACTCACTTTCCGACAGCCATGATTGCGATAAGTGTTGGTGACCTATTCGCGGGCTGCTGAGTTGAACGGTGTTGTCGATTATTTCGCGAGCTGGAGGAAGATTTTCTGGATGTCGGGCTGCTGTTTGTGCGGTCCCTACCTAAGCGACGGACTGCGCTAAGTCACGTTACTCTATGCTTCCACCCCACCCCAGGATTTTGGTTTACCGTTTTTTTCTTTTTTCTTTGAACCTTGAACTTTGAACATTCACTTACTCGCGCGAAGTAGCATATCTTCATGAGAAATTCACTCGTGCCCGATAACTACTTCTTGTCATAGTAATCTGCCTAATTGGGGCTTATTCTCGATATACTCTTGTATCCCATTTCACCTCCCGTCGACAGCTGAAAACTCCGATCCTCAACATTTTGTCTGTTTCATTATTGGACATAGCCGTGTTGTCTCGATAAGATGAGATGAGGCATAAAACATGATCATAGCAGCTGTCAGCCTATAAAAAGGGTTTGTGCATTTCTCTTTAACTACAAGATGACCTGCGCGGTCGTTCAGTGCGAATCGCAGACTTGCAGTCCCTCGCCTGGTCCAGCTATGTGATGTGCTACCTACAATTCTTCGCCATTACTTTTCCTCGATGCCCATGTGGCATTGCAACCCAGAATGTACTCCGGACTCCGGCATGTTGGCCCCTCCAGGCGGAATCCTTCCTTCGACCTGGATCGTTCAGTACCCGTTCCATCTTCTACTCCAATTAAATATCCATTATTGGCGCCCAAATCCTCCAGAGGCTATCCTTCTCATGGTACACCTTTGTCGCGCATCGCAGCTATCCTCTCCTCGTTCTCCTGGAATTCTTGGAAGTCTTCAAAGCTGGGAAAACTGAAATAATTGCCCGCTGAAGCATCGTCAGGACTCCAGTCTCACATCATTGCATATCAACTCACACTGATGGGTGGCTATTTCAAAAGGCTCCTTCCTTCCATCCATTGAAGCGCTCTCCGGAGATCGTTGCTCGGGCGTTGAGTAGACACTGCCCGGCGAGCCGTGGTGCTCGTGTTGAGCCCTCGAGTAGCTCGCTACCCTGTTGAGGAGGGTCGCTGCTCTAGAAGTTTGGAGGCTTGCCAGGTCTTTCCTAGATGCGTTGGATGTCGCCAATGAGGGTGCAGTCGCCGCCGCTCTCATAAGTTTGGGCCGGCGAGCAGAGCCCTTGGGAGATGATCCTCTTGATTGTGCCTTTGAACCCATCACAGAGATAGGAGATGGGTATGGATATGTTTAAAGGTTTTGTTGCCAAAATTGGGAATTTGTTGGGCGATCAATCGAGACAGTTGGGAAGAGACTTGGCAGAGAGAGGTCTTTCGTATTTAAGCGTCAAACATGGATACACTTTAAAGAACCTCAAAGCGCAGGTTCTAAACTGAAGCGATCTGCCCTGATATAAGCAGAAAAGCCTCGTATAAGCAGAGCCTGCAGAGAAGCCGACATAGGGATTGCCTTACCCCATCTTGCAAAGGTCTCGCCACTTGGCACCTGTGAGTGATTTCGACGGGGGACTCGTGTGCACGCGAGGAATATGTGCAGCGTTACGAGTGGCTGCGCGCCGCCCCTCCACACTTCGCCGTGCATTGAAAGTGCGCAAAACTTACGCTCACCCCTCACTTGGCCCAACTTCACGCAAAGGCCAGGCTGCAGAAAGGCTTCATGATTTGCCCTGCAATCGATGGTGTCGCACTAAAGTACGATTGATAAGTGAGCCACGAGTCTGGAACCATGGGTGGGCTCTTAATTATCCACCCACTTTGGAACATTTTCACGAATGGAACAGTCACATCCAGCGCGCCCCAGGGCCAATTGTCAGTGGTGATAAGTCTTTATTCTAAGTACGCTAATCCGGGTGTCGGGAGCTCGGGCACGAATGCAGGTCCAAACGTATTTTCCAGGTAGATTGGGAGATGTGATGTCTTTTCTAGGCGCGTGATCAGTGATCGATACTGTGTTCGTCAGTTATAGGCCCTGGTATCGCTCAAAGGAGATACTCACTCCTCCCAGCTTCGCCCTTTCACAGCTGCGAGTTCTTCTTCGGTCATTCTATGACCAGTGGTGAAATATCCTGAAAAAATCAGCCCTATCATCGATCAACGCCTCGTGGGGGAACGGATAAACTGACCTGCTGTGATTTTTGCATCTATCTCGACCCGCGAATCTGCAGGAATCCAAGATTCAGGTAGTTCGACCCGCTCATGTATGGGAATTCTAAAGCATGGTCAGCCGTAAAGGGTGCCGGAAGTATAGATTGTTGAGGCTTACCCTTGACCGACGATAGCGTCATGCTTCATGCTGGTGGAGTTATTAATACCTGGGTCGTTGCCGGATTCAACAACTTACTTGCTCATACTCAACATTCTATCTATTTTCTTAATTCCAAGCCAATGAAGTATATCGGGCATCAAGGCCTGAAATCTCATATCCTTTACGCCGGCGATATTTTCCGTTCGTTTGAAATACTCCGAGGCACGATCCGCTCCTCGCTTTCTTGCATTGTATACAAGGTACTAAAGTACAACCCAGGAATTAGAACACTGCCAAGATAGGAGGAAAACCAAGATTGGGGTGGGCGGGTAGGCTCGGATGTACGTGGGAGAGTGGGGTGCTGATGCGCTGTGGATCAGGTATTGGGGAATGATAGTGTTATCTGCAGGAGTGTTCGGAATAGTATTTATTGGAACTCACCTTTGTAACTTCACCAAGAGCACGGCCTTCTTTGCGGAAATAAATGACCACCCCACTCCCGCCCCTGGTTCGTGGGTCAGCAAATGTAAAATGTGCAACGCGGGGTGTTGTGGGAACAAACTTTTGTGCCTCCTTGACAGCCTCCTCAATCCCATAGATGAGGTAGGGCCGACACGTGCATATGTCAGATCCAAACACGTCACTTCCGTTACACTGCTATTTGGTCAGACGAAGATATTGCGCGAAATTTACCTTGAGATTGGGGTTATTTACCTCGTCATGAACTCTCAGAGCCAGTCGCACTTTCTCATCTGACATCTTGGCCGGATCCCCGAAGCAATAGACGGTAAGACCACCTATATGCAGTCAGAGGCGGATATCCATTCACCCATCAAATGCAGCATACCAATTGGCGGTAAGAAGAGTTTGATATCACCTCTGGTGATCAGTTCGGGATAAGATCCCCCGGTATGTTCGAATAGAGATCTTCGAAGAGACCCTTCGTCTGGTCAAAAGTAAGCATCTGCAACTCGTTTTTGACGGGGGAGGTATACCAATTCCGAACCTCTCTGCAACACCGGGAAGATACCAGACCTAGGGCTTGTCAGAATTTGGAAGCTATGGGGTAAACATATTGCTGACCGGTTCCACAGCAAATTTGGTCACTGCCAGCTCACCGGTTTCATTGAGGCAGACCTTCCCATCCGGTACTCTGGAGAAAGGATCAGCAGATTACTCTCGTGTAAGATGACCAAGGTTCTTACAATCGACCCTCCCGGACACTTTGCTCTAATTCCGGAAGCTGTGCATGGATGACATTAGTTCCGTCCGCAAATTACGGGAGAGCAGCCAACCTTCATATGGGCTCTAGTGATGGCTTGGTACAAATTAGTGTTGTGAACCGCAATAAGACACATGGACATACCAATGGTTGGACGTATATCAACTATGAAAGGTAAGCTTAACAGTTCATTCGGAAAATGTAGTTGAACTTGCCGTTCTCTTTCTCAATTGTGTCAGAGAAAAGCCATGGGGCAAGGTGGCCAAGCGGATCCATGGACACAATCTTTTTCTTGTCCGCCCACTGAGGGAAAGGACCAATATTCGCCGCCGGTTCAGTATTGGTAAAATCTGGTCTGAAGACATATTAGTGGCCCATATCATATCATTGAGTTTCGAGACAATTAGCACGATGCCGTGAAGAATCTACATCAATGCAACGGGCCCAGAGGCATGCAGACACTACACGTCGCCGACATTGCAACCCCTACTTTCTTCAGGCCACGTATTACCCCTTTTCAGTCTTCGTCTTCGTCTTCGTCTTCGAGGGAGAAGTGACCTGGAGACTGAGCTACCGTGTGGAAGGGATTCGGCCATACCAAAAGCAAGCTCGTAGGATCTTGGAGGCATCAACAGAATGAAACCTACCTATGGTCTATTTTGATCTCATTGCTAGCAACAGCAAGAGCGTAATATATGGAATAAGAGCCTCCATGGGCTTTTGAAGTGTTAACATAACCCATAAAGATTGTCCATAAGCATACCTCCAATTGCTGGACACCGTCAGTATTAGTTTTATACAGCGAAAGAGGTTAAACACACCGTTCCTTCTACGAATAGTTGATTGCGTCCTAGATACAACAACAGGACCTCGCTTCTGAAAGTCCTTGTTGCCCCAGTCCATGGGAAGTGGGTTAATGCCGGACTGACCGGGATACGTACTTCACGTGTCAACAAACTTTCAACATCGACGAGGAATGGGAACACACGTCAGGATGATTCGTGAAGTGGAACTAGGCTTGCGAGCATGGGAAATTTGAGTAGATCCCTCGAGCTGTGTAGCTGGAAGGGACGGTGAACTTGGTACCGCATCATCAAATTTCTCAAGGTCGTTGGTACTTTCGGTGGAACTCGTCCCAACTCTTTTAGATGCAGTGGACGGCTTACTTGAGGGATCACTGGCTACATCGCGAACCTCCTGGATGCCAGCAAGGACATTTACACGACCTTGAATAGCTTCAACATTGGCGGCCAGCTGGACCTGATTGCTCTGTAAAGTCTTCACCGCTTCGAGGACCTCCTTCATCAAGGCTGTCTGGTCTGGCGGTGCGGAAGACATCTTGCTCTTTAGTTTCGCGGTCGGTCGTTGGAGTAGAGCTCAGTATGTCTCTCAACGAGGTGCTATGTAAAGTTTAGGAGAAAGTGGGATGGGAGGTGGGATGGTAGATAGCACTTCGGGAAATAGTGCAGGGTCCTGGGCCCGTTGTACCGTGCTGGAATGTTGTGGTATGCAAGGCACGAGAGACGAGGAGACGAGGAGACGAGACGAGACGGTGTGCAGGTGAATGCAGGGTGATACAGTATGTATTCGCGGTAGGTAGATGTAGATATCGACATCAAACTTCGGAGACTTCAAGGCAGCATATAAAGGACTAACGAGTAAATGAAGCACTTGTTTGTCACCTCGCAAAAAGTCGATACCTTGGCTGAGACTCTGAGGATTGTACTGTACCAGCACTGTAGTAGCGGGCTCGGCGGGGTCGTCAGCAGCGCAGCAGCGCCACCTCGACTCTTTCTTTAGCGTTTAGCCTTGCTGAACTCCACCAAGCTCAAGCTCAAGCTCAAGCCCAAGCTCAGGCTCAATAATATATTTCTCCAGCGTCGCAAACATTCATCTCCACTAACACCATGGTGAGAAAGGTCCCATCTATCATCAGCAGCGGTATCACCGCTAACCCGCACCTTGCAGGGCAAACGCAAGGCCGCAAAGAAGCCTCAAGGAAAGAAAAAGGTGCCACTCAACTCCCCTGGGGTCGCAACAGTGCAATGCGACTGACACTCTGCGCAGAACGAGCCTCTGGCAAAGCAATTCCCGTGTCTCTTCTGCAACCACGAAAAGTCCGTCTCGGTGGATATCGATAAGAAGGGTGGCGTAGGCAACCTTTCCTGCAAAGTGTGCAGCCAACAGTTCCAATGCGCCATCAATTGTGTGTATTCGCCTTTCGCATATCACATGCCCATGTGCGTTGAAAACCTAGCGCTGATAGCAATACAGATCTCTCGGCGGCTGTTGATGTATATTCGGAATGGGTGGATGCTTGTGATACGGTGGCAAAAGGCGATGGCGAGGCAGGTGGAGATGGCCTTGCTCCCGCGCGAGCTCCTGCTCCCGGCAGACCAAGCGTAGGAAAGGCTAGAGACGAAGACGACGATGATGAGCACGACGAAATCCTCGACGATGAAGATGGATTAGGTGGCTATGGTGGGGCAGGCGTTGTCGCAGACGATGAGTACTGAGTTGCTCCTGTCTTCGCGCCGGACGGAAATGGCGTTTGGGGTCAAGGGGCGTTTTAAGGACATACAAAAGGGTTATTTTGCATGGGAAGTTTGCAAAGAACAATGATTTTTCGAATCGATACTGTGGTAATGTATGGGTGCCATGTGGAATATTTAATAGCCTCTATAAGACCTATGCCTTGGTTTTTAAGAAATTGATATGCAGCCACCCATTGCCAAACCCCTCCAAGACTCGAAAATCGCGAAGTGAACAGCCGGTGGCCTTGCCATCTTCTCTACATGGTATAGAATCTGTCGCCAAAATCGCCCAGGCCTGGAACAATGTAGCTGAGAAAAAAGGTCAGTGTTGGGTACTTTGTCTTTCCGCATTCAACTTACTTCTTCTCGTCGAGTCCCTAGTAAAATGATTAGCTTGGTTTCTATCCACAGCATCTAGTTTTACTTACTTGATCTACGAATGCCGTGACAACTCTAAGCTTAGGAAACTTCTTAGCAAAGTTCTCAATGCCTTGTGGACTGGCAATCAGGTTCAAAAACACGATCCGGTTTTCTGGCACTCCACGAGACTTCAACACATCAACAGCCATCATCGCTGAACCTCCTATATACTTGGTCAATCCTCTTACACTTTGACTTGCTCTCTACAGACCTACCTGTCGCGAACATCGGATCGAGTAGTAGACACCATCGATCAGCAATATCTTCTGGGAGCTTGTCATAGAAGAGCTTTGGCATCGACGTCTCTTCATCCCGCTGAATCAAAATTTTGCCGATTCTGACGGAACGGCAGCAATCTCGCAGTCCCTGTTCCATTGCCTCACCCGCTCTCATAATGGACACCCCACAGATTTTGCCCTGAAACATCACTCCATCATAGGTACGGCCAACTGGGGTAGTGATGGCGTGCTCAACCACAGGCAGGTGATTGAGGCCCTCTTCAACAAGCAATCTGATGATACGGTTCGAGTAGAATATAAAGTCCGCCCTATCGGTGTTTTTGTCTCTGATCATGCTGCAGAAACATGAAAATCAGTAAGTAGGAATAGAAGCAGTATTTTCAATTGGAGACCCACGTCAAGAGAGCAATGAGCTGGGGAGTCTGCGGCAAGGTGTGGACATTCTCGAACGAGACGGCTGTCGACACTGTAGCTGTAGGTTTCTGCTTCTCAGGACGGTAGTCTGGGCCAACACATTGCTTAGGGACATCTTCTGTCGGGGCCATTTTGGCTGGGGCCCTTGGTTCTTATTGTGTCGGAAAGAAAAGTTGCAGTTATACAAATGCAAAAGAACGAATCAAGCGCTGCACATGGACCTGCGTCGAGCGGGGGCGGGGGGCGAATGGTATGCTAGGTCAGATATGTTGAAAACTTGACCAGGGAATCTCAGCCTTGTACTTGGCTCAATGCACTCCAGAAGCAGAGATATGTGAATGCACTGCACGGTGAATATAGGGTGAATATAGCTCTCCAAGCCCAAAAGAGATTCACAAGAGCTACGGCTGAAGAGATGAGAGACAATGTTGTCTCGTGACCAGAGGTGAATTCTTGATCTTCATATCATGGATGTGAAGATGCGCAGAAACTCCTGTCAGAAGATGGGGGTCCTGGTGGTCCTTGACTAATAATGCAGCGGCAGCGGCCACCCAGTAGTTCTAGCGCCGGGAAGGCTGAGACGAAACCAGATGCGGCGGGCACGAACACGAGTAACGAGTAACGAGTAACTGTACTTGATGTGCATGTTTGTATATTGAGAACTATACAGGTATACTTGCAAACGTCATTATTTCCAGCCTTGAATCCGAGTCTAGAATTCCTGCTTCTGCTTAATCTGGAGAAGAGCGCTTTCAGGCTTCTTTAATCCTAAACCGCCAGTTGTGCGCGCACCTTTGTTGGCTTTTCTTTTGGGATAGCCTACCTCTACCTAGGTATCTTCGTATCTTCCTTTATTTACAGTCACATCTAAATTCACGGTCCTTCTTCACGCACGCATCTTCACGCGCCGTCACTTCCCACAAACTTCACCTTCACATTCTCCTTCACCTTCACCGCCCATCTTCTCTGATCGATCTACCTGCAGCAGTCCTTTCCTGCTACCAACTACATCATGAGCGATTACTGAAGGCATCCGGCGCATATTTATTGTGCCGCCACCCACATCCACCCGCTCGTCGAGAGAGTACAGCGTTCACCCTCACCTTCTCCAACCCTCTTCAACATGGCTACAGTACAGGGCGCGGGAGTTGCTCCCAAGAAGAGAATGGCAACATATGGCAAGGCGGTTCGACGGCGCATTCCAGAATACCAGTTCACCTCACTGGCATCCAAGTCTCACCCACCCGAAGTACAGCTCGAGCACGAATTACGAGACTCGTCCTCCTCGGCTCCTATCAAGCCTGCAAAGCTGAAAAGCCCCCGGCAAAGATCGATCTCGCGACAGCCTTCTCCGGCTTCACAAGGTCCTGCCGATATTTTCGACGTGCCTTCCAGTGATGACGATGCCGCCCCTCCCACACCCAAACCGTCTAAACCCAGCCAGAAGACCACTCTGACCCGAATTTTGAAAAAACCGAGTTCCAAAGAACCATCGGAGATTAGGATGGAAAATGATGAGAGTCGGAAAAGGTTGAAACTCTCTCCCGCGCCCAAACCATCCGTCGCAACGCTCCCGGCCAAGATCTCTGCGCCCCGGCCTGCACCCCCAGCCATCGCGGTATCTGCAAAGAATAGATCGCAAGGAAGGGCCCAGATAAGCACAATGGTGGCACGACCGAAACCCAAGCCGGAACCCGTCGAGCCAAGGAGACCGCGGACTCCCCAGAAGATCAGTCCTCCACCAAACCATGCGTTCATACCTAGTACGCCGTCCCCTCAATTGAGTGATGTGGACATGATGGATGTGGATCCGGAGGCGAAGTATATATCTCCTAGAGGTTTAAAGATGTGGAAAGGTCTATTAGATGGCGACACGGAGGATAATCCTGGGGAAACGAACAGCGGAAGTTACCCAGCTCCCATACCTACAGCAAAATCTACGATACGGACCTATGGAATAGCTGGCTTCAAAGCATCTGGCATAGTGAAAAATGCCCAAAAAAGCCGACCAAAATTACCCCGACGTAGGTTGATTGATTCATTGGTGGAGCAAGTCGCCCACGAAGAGAGCTCTGCGGAGGAAGATGATTCAGATGGGACCAGATCTGAGGCTATGCCGGACGTAATAGCGTCTATCAACCCCTCCAATATGGAAATCGATCTTTCACGCAGTCAAAGCCTTATACCAGAACCCAACCCTGCAGTCGTCGCGACCGGAAGCCAAGGCTCTCAAACTGCAGGCCCTAGGTTCACATATAGCAGACAAAGATCTATGTTAGCTGAGGAAGATCTCATGCAACAACTCGCGTTGGACATGCCCTCACAGCCTGTGCCGATGCCAGGGAAGCGAGCTCGAAGAGGTTCGATCCCAACTCTCCAACCACTGTCCAATTTTCGGGAAGAGGAAGACGATGATGAAACCAAAGGTGCTACAATACGAAGTGTACATGAGCTAAGACAGGCCGGCGCAAACAGCCGATTCATGGATGAAATAGAGGATTTGCTTGACCGGATTGGAAGCCCTGCGAACTCGCAAACATCTATGAGGAGATCGGGTCTTCTAGACATGGCAAGCAAGATGAAAGACAAGACTTTTGCGCGTCAGTTCCGTTCCAACGGCGTCGAACAGAGACTATTTGTGCACTTAGGCCAGGAGACCGATATCATATCTGGTTACCTCATCATAGCATTGCTCATAAATGTACTTGTCGAAGGTAGCGTACCTCATATAGTACCTCAGCTGCGCCGGCAAGGGATTGCTCGATTACTCATTCGCCTACTTGACGGCCACGGCAGCATAGCTTCCGTGGCAAAAGAGCGCAAGAGCAACGTATCAAAGATTGGGCAGAAAATGCTGTTGGAACACCATGACTATCTGCGACAACTACCCATGTGGGAAGATTTGCAGCCGCGAACTGCTTCACCACGCACAGTTGCATTGAAATGCCTCGAGCTTATGGTCAGGCAAACGAGAGAGGCCGGCAATGACAACGATATTTTCTCAAAAGAGCTGACGACGAAGCTATTTGGTATTGTGAAAGCAGCGAGCGATCAGAACTCATGGGACCTTCCCAAAGAGCAGCGAGCGATCGACTTTTATCTGGCATTATCGGCCTTGGAATCTCACTCCATCGCCGCTCGAACTGTTCATGACGAGAACATTTGGATTACGGAATACCTGCCAATAATTGCAGATACGCTCGAGACCGCATTAACTCAGCCGGTTGACAACTTTGGAGTTCTTCAGAGCTTGATCCTACGACTGACTTTGAATGTCACAAACAACAATCCCAAAGCCTCGGACGTCTTTGCACGAGCAATTATGATGTCTGCTATGGGCAAAGCAATCCTTGCCAATTTCTCGACAATTTCTCGGTTCCTGACCGAAGAAGACTTCTCAGTCGCATTCGAACATCTCATTCTGGTCCTCGGAGTGATGATCAACTTTGCCGAGTGGAGTTCGGCGGCTCGGGAGAGTCTTCAAAGTTTACAAGGTAGGAGCAGCGATCCGCTAGATGGCATGATACAGACCTTTGTGGACAACCAAGACAGAATTTCCGAGGTAAGAATTACAATGTCTTGTTGTTTTAGAAATTGAATAAATGCTAAATATGTATTTAGGCGGAATCCGTTGAAGAGACGCAAAAGAACGTTGCATTTGGGTATCTTGCTGTCCTGTTGGGATACTTCTCCCTTCTACCAGAACTATCGGACCGGATTCGAAAGCGACAGCCAGGGAAAACATTGCACCCGGTTGTAGCTTCAATCGAAGAATTTATTCGACACAACAAGACTGTGGACGAAATCATCGCTGCGGATGACAACGGTCACAATCCGCAGTCTGGGTTGACGGAGCGGTTAGAGAGCCTTGTAAATAAGCTGGGTGCCGTTAGTAGTTGACTAGATTAGCAGCAAGATTTGGGAATGCAACATTAGCGGGAGATGGGAGGGAATTTCAGATATAGGACCAGGGCCACGGCGTTTGTCAGTGTTATTGAAGATATCTCAGGGGGCATGAATAAAGGCTCAGCTCTCGGCATATACCCCTCTGCCTGTTTTAGAGCTGTCTAGAACAGCGCCGGGCAGATCTAGAAATAACGAATATCATTTAAAATTCAAAATATTTGAGCCATTGTTTCGAGAGCTGAAAAGGTACATGTCTTCTAAGCCGGTCAATCTTGACCCAAGGAGCTGGTGGAGCTGCAATTTTGGCAAAAGGACACCCATAGCCTCGGTGGACTGGACGTGGTTGGTCTGACAATGGACCACTGGAATGGCTGGCTGACAAAATCGCTTGATGCCCAACTTGGTAGTGCAGCCCACGATTTACTTGTTTTTTCACGAATCGAAGTTATTTTAAGCATCATACGTATTGGCATGTTCTTGTAGAAATATATGGTCAGATTGCTTTTCTTTATCATGCCTGACATGGGAAAGACAAAAGGAGGCACTCGGCTAGGTTAAATCGCGCCTAGGTACTCAGCCTTGCACCCTACCAACATAAAATAAGGTACCGTAACCATACATATATCTCATTACTGCCCAACGACTACAGTACCTCACTTTTCTGGCCACCAACAGCTTGAGGATTTTGACAAAATCCCCTCTGAATAATAATTATCGCCATAATGCCTCCTAAATCAAGAAAGGTTGCGATTGTAGGGAGTCGCAGTGTAGGTGCGTACTATGGCGACTGATGCGCTCCAAAGCTCGAGCTCACAGATGCAGGCAAATCGTCGCTCACAGTCCAATTCGTGGACGGCCATTTTGTAGAGAGCTACTACCCGACGATTGAGAATACGTTCAGCAAGGTCATTAAGTACAAGGGGCAGGAGTTCGCTACTGAGATCATTGATACCGCGGGGCAGGTCTGAGATTCCTCTAATATTTTATTTTTCCAGATTTTTCCCACGATCACATGCTGTGGGACAGAGTGGGATGTCAAGCTGACTGGGCGAGCAAAAGGATGAGTACAGCATACTCAACTCTAAGCATTTTATTGGAATACACGGATACATGTTGGTGTACTCTGTCGCGTCGGAGCAGTCCTTCGAGATGATTCAGGTCATTCGAGACAAGATCCTAGGCCACCTGGTGAGTGAACCAAAGATCTCGTACGGTGATTTCGGCAGCTGACAGTGTCTCAAGGGCTCCGAATGGGTTCCGATGGTTATCGTCGGCAACAAGAGTGACTTACGGCCAGAGCAGCGTCAGGTCACCGCTGAGAAGGGCAAGAAGCAGGCTGAGGAGTTCAACTGTGCCTGGACCGAGGCAAGCGCGCGGTATAACGAGAATGTCACCAAGGCCTTCGAACTGATGGTCGGCCAAATTGAGAAGTCGCAGAATCCTAATGAGCCCACTGGAGGGAACAAGTGCCAGGTTATGTGAGGCTGCTCTGGTTGCGTGGGTATGTAGAAAGCTGGGGGTTGGATGTGAGTGCTTGGGAGGTCACCTCATGAGGCGTTGGGAGAGGAGTCCTTTTACTATCCGGCGTTGGCTTTGATTAAAACATATGTTAGGTCTCCAATTATAGACTTTGGAGATTGATTAAGTATTCGTCTAGAGCTCTTTGCAGGAAACTTTGATATTGTGACCCCTAGACAATAAGTGCTGGTCAATCCCTGCTTCAAGATTTGAAAGCCACGCCACGCCACGCCACGCCACGCCACACTGCACTGAATTTACAGCATAGATGGATATCAAGGCCAAATCAATCATTCGTCAAATACGAAACCCTTCTTGAATGGTCAAAAACTTCATTAGACATTTTTCAATCCGCTGTGAACCAGAAGCATTGAATGTCCCACTCGGTGTGACACATTCAGACCCCGCACTCGCAGCAGCCCCGCCGAACTGTGAACTGTAAGCGCTAGGCGGACCCCTGTAGTTTTATCGCACAACCCCTCCATCTCGAGAGGCTGTACTCGTAGGAATTTCAGAAAACCTTACAGCCCGTGAGTCAACAACTTCAGGTTCGACCTTTTGAAGCGCCACATATCTTCCTCCTCGCCGCTCGAGAACGAGCGATCCCATTTCCAAAATGCTTGACGTTTTCGATTTCATCGTCGACAAGGGCGGAAACCCTGAGAGGATCAAGGAGTCCCAGAGACGTCGCTATGCTCCTGAGACGGCGGTGGACGAAGTAATTGCGCTCTATGAGGACCACCGCAGCAGTAAGCTCACACTACCAGGCTTTTTCTGTAATTCTATGCTAACATTTGTATGAAGCGCAACACTCCGTTGATCAGATCAACACCAGGATCAACGACACTCAAAAACAAATCGGCGCGAAGAAGATGGCGAAGGAGAATGCAGATGATCTGCTGAGGCAAAATATTGATCTTAAGAAGGAGAAGAAGGAGCTAGTGGAGTCGGCGGCCGCGAAGGATGTGACACTGAGAAAGAAGATTGGCACAATTGGCAATATTGTCCATGACTCTGTACCAGTAAACGACAACGAGGTATGAGACCCTTCCTGAAATGTACTTTCAGGATACAGGGCCTAAGTAAAATGCAGGACTTCAATGCTCTTCAGCGAACATGGCCTGAGGGCGTCACCCCCGAAAAGAAGGATGTGCTTTCCCACCACGAGGTCCTCACGAGACTTGATGGCTACGACCCAGAGCGAGGAGTAAAAGTTGTTGGACACCGTGGATATTTCCTGCGGAAATGGGGCGTATTCCTCAACCAAGCGTTAATCAATTACGGATTGGAGTTTCTCGATTCGAAAGGATATACCCCGCTGCAAACCCCACAATTCATGCTGAAAGACTACATGGCGAAGACAGCACAGCTGGAGCAATTCGACGAGGAGTTATATAAGGTTGTGGACGGCGATGCGCAGAACGACAAGTATCTCATTGCCACCTCTGAACAGCCCATTTCTGCCTTTCATGCGGATGAGTGGCTCGTTGCGAAGGACTTGCCAATCAAATACGCGGGATTCAGTTCATGCTACAGAAGAGAAGCTGGCTCGCACGGTCGAGATGCTTGGGGGATCTTCCGTGTGCATCAATTTGAGAAGGTAGGAAGACATTCCGAAGACCCATCCAGAAGCACTAATAACTGGCCACAGGTTGAGCAATTCATTCTTACAGACCCAGAAAAGTCATGGGAGACCTTCGACGACATGATCGCTATCTCTGAAGAGTTCTACAAGTCCCTCGGAGTTCCATATCGGGTTGTAGCCATTGTTTCAGGGGCATTGAATAACGCAGCAGCTAAGAAGTTCGACTTGGAGGCTTGGTTCCCGTTCCAGGGAGAGTACAAAGAGCTCGTCTCTTGCTCAAATTGCACAGACTACCAGTCAAGAGCCCTCGAGATCCGATACGGAGCTAAATTGCAGACGGAAATCCGAAAGAAATATGTCCATGCACTCAACTCAACTCTGTGCGCAACTGAGAGAGCTTTGTGCTGCTTGCTTGAGAATTTCCAGACAGAAGAGGTGAGGAGCAGATATCTTCACAATACTTGTTGATCATACTAATTTGATCTATAGGGTTTCAACGTACCTGAACCACTCCGAAAATACCTGCCAGGAGCCCCCGAATTCATCCCGTTTACGAAGGAGCTTCCAAAAGACACCACTTCGCAAAAGGCCAAGGGGAAGGTTGACAAAGCACCAAAGCCCAAGGTAGCGCCCGTTAGTGGTGGAGCGACCGAAGCAGCTGATAAATTGAAGGATTTGAAGGTCTGAAATGGGAGATTAGAATAAAGTAGAACCTACAAAAGTGATATGCCGGTACTTGCTTAGTTTTTCATCTAAAACCGGACACTTGGGTGCTGAGGGTGGATGTTGGGTGATTGTGATGAATTACGAGAGCCATAGATGTTAGCTTACGATTACTAAAGAAGAGAAAAGTCGATAACTTCTCCAAATTAGCGGTACAATGATACAGTTGATGTTCAGAACTTGCACGGCATCCAGCATTCCGGGCCGCAGCTTACTGTAAGCGAGCCCGGCTGTCTTCAATCTTCAATCTTCAATGCCCCCTTCCTTGGGTGAAGAGGCAATGTTAGCTCCTTCGTAACCACTGCCAATATTTGTTTGTGCCAAATAAGGTGCAAGGTCCAACATATTTCAAATCTAATAAACAAATCACCGTATCCACGCTCTTTGAGTCACACACAACCCCGAGAATCCCCTGGAATAATCACATTTGATGGCGCCAGCACGGCCTTCTGAGAGGTTCTGATCTGGGCTGGACAAGGCTCTTCTGGGACTGACATTCATCAACCCTGACTCATCACCATGGAGGAACAGGAAATATCATGTCCCTTTTGTGGGTTTCTGACTGATAGCGAATACCAGATCATGGCACGTAAACATTTGCATTTCAATCTTACCCCTGCATAACTCCTCGTTTGCTAACTGCCTCAAAGTTGCATATGGAAACACTCCATGCAGAGGGCGATTCTCCCTTCGTGGTCAAAGACGATGCCAGTATCGCGGCGGTACTAGCTTCAGAGTACGACCAGAGCCCCGAAGAGACCGAGTATTCGTGTTGCCCTGTCGAAGGCTGTGGCGAGCAACTCCTATGGGCCGAGTTTGACAGCCATCTAGAACTTCACGCCGCGGAGCAAGACTCTGGAGATGACCGGGGCCATGATTCCAAGAGGCTCAAACTGGAGCCTGGAATCGAGGCTTCGTTTGATACCAAACTGTCACATGCCCTGCGGAATATTGGCGACGATGATGATGTTCCCGAAATACCCTCCTCTGAACGCGAACGACAGGCAGCTGCCAAAGATATATGGAAAGCTCTCTTGAAAATGCCAGAGACCTCCTCTAAGATGGTTATGGCGAGTGCTTCGACGACTGTCAAGCGGAAGTTAGGAGTAAGTCGGCACGTCTATTAGGAGTCACGTGTATCTAATACCACTTCAGAAATCGGAACTCGGCCCTCATGCAAACGAGAAGCAGATGCCGTCATGGCTTGTGAAACTTCTGCAGACTGATGGCCAAACCACCACGGTCAATAGGCTCGATGCAGATGGAAAGTTAAGAAAAGTCAGAGTCTGCTTGAACCGAGCAGCGGGCATTATCCCGGTACTTCAACAGCTTCTCCATCAAGACAAGACTACAGACTGCGCTTTTCTATGTGATCCAGCCGTCAGACACGTCTCCAAGCTCAAGAAGGAAGGTTAGTCGCTCGGATTATCCAAAGTCAACCAATACAGATTAGAGTTTGTTCCTAACGTCTCCAGGGGGGTTCTGTGGCTATCGTAACATCCAGATGATGAGTTCTTACATAGTCGGAGCTAGATCTCAAGGACATGAGGAGCTGAAGGACAGGATACCTTCGATATTCGAAATCCAAGAATATATCGAAAATGCATGGGACATGGGGATCAATGTTGAAGGCCGCGAGGAAACAGGGGGTATCAAAGGCACTCGAAAATATATCGGTACTCCGGATGTAAGTGGAAGTATCCAAATGTGCTCCAACGAAACTAATGTTCACGATATATTTTAGGCACAGGCAATGTTCGTTAGCCTGGGAATAGCAACCAGTACGCAAGCTTTCAAGCGCAAGAAAGACCAAAAAAACGCAGAACCAGCACATATGCTCCTCTTCAAGGCTGTAGAAGCATACTTTGCCAATGGCTGTACCGATTTCGATCCAAAAGTCCGCTGCACCTCTCTTCCTCCCCTATATTTCCAGCATCCAGGCAAGTACTCAACGCGTGTTCCCTAGCGTAGCTAATACGTTACAGGACACTCAATGACAATCGTTGGTTTCGAGAAGCGGTCAGACGGCTCGAAGAATATCATTGTCTTCGATCCCATGTTCCATGACGCTCCCAACATCACCAAGCTCATCGGCCAAAATTTCAAGCACAAGGCACCTGCTGATCTACTGAGAGCGTATCGGAGGGCTGCACATTACCTGAAAAGATATAATGAGTTTGAGGTCCTGAAGTAAGTTTGAAGTACCTCTTTTGATTTATTGTACATTGCTAATAATGACTCCGAGACTGACGCCTCCGAAACCGACACCTCCCGTACCTAGTAGTGCCAGTGAGACTGGGCCAGACACGACATGATATTCTGAAACGGAGTTTTGAAGGGCAAATAGACTTGGCATTTGTAGAGCGAGAATGAACAACTGGCATAACGAGCAAGGAGTATCAGCATTGCATTGCATTCGGGGGTGTTTGAGGGACTTTATGGGGTGCATTTACCGCCTGGTGTTATCACAAAAGAAAACAGTGACAAGATTCTTGCATTTTCAGTAATTCGTGACCTTTGAGTGGCTACTTCCAATCCAAGCATCCAAGCGCAAAGTTCTTACACCCAATACAATAGAGTTGTTTCCCTTTCTGCATTAAGTACGCCAGCCATGCCGTGGAACCCTCAGTCCAGTATAGTCGCCACCAAAACGCTCCAAATATCCCCAATGAATGTGGCCATAAAGAAGAAAACCTCACCAATCAAATTATTATCTGCGATAAACATCTCGTTCTCGATCGCGGTCCCTTTCTCGATCCCTCTCTCTATCCAGAGGTTCCCGCTCCCGAATCCTATCACGGTCACGCTCTCGCACTGGGCTGCGGCTACGGCTTCGAGTCATAGCGCTTCGGCTGCGTTCATCATAGTCTAAACCTCGGTCACGGTCCCGATCGCCCCTATCGACATGATGTCGACGGTCATCACGGTCATCTCGCCTTCGTCGATCGTCTCTTCGCCCGCTGTCGGGCCCGTAGCTAGGGATATACGTGTCCACGTTTGGTCCACCTCCCCTGCTTCTGGGGGGTCGATCGAGCTCATGCGAGCGAGATCTATAGCCGTCTGGTCGGTCGTTTCTTCCGTCGTGGTAGTCAACGGGTGGTGGTCTAGGCGGGAGCCCTGACGGCCGGTCGTCTCTTCTCCACGCTGGTCTCCGTTCTTCTTGGGGCGGTGGGGGTGGTACCCCATTTCGATATCCGCCTTGGTAACGACTTCCATTGTGCTGGTTGTGCCCACGATATCCGTTGTAGCCTCCATCTGGAGGGCCGAATCCAGGATTGCTTCCAGTTTCTCCCCATCCACCATTAGGGCCCATGCCAACCGTGCCTCCTTTAGGTGCGGGAGGGGGTGCAGCTTTTTGGCCTCTGAACTTGCGTCGATCAAGCTCATGGGAATCCTCGAATGTTGGCAAGTCCCCAGCTCTTGCTGGTAAAGGCTCTGTGTGGAAGTAGGAATGCTTCAAGGCATCAATGGCATTGACTCGTTTTCTCCAATCCAGTCTCAGCAGCTCGTTGAGTAAGGATATGGCACCCGAACCATGACTACGCTTTGTTAGTGAACGCTGTTCTAGAAGAGGATTTTTGACTCACGCTCGGAATCGCTGCCACAAGGTCGACGGTCGTGTAGGGAAGTTCATGCCTTCAGCACCTGGCAATGATTTCCACCCTGGCATAGTCTCCTCTGTAGGGGTACCAACTAAGTCGAAGATAATTTTGAGTTGGTTGGGATCGCTGTCGCCAGCAAGAATTGGCTTTCCAACAAGCATTTCACCAAAAACACATCTGGGCACATATTAGACCGGGTAAACTAAATCGAAGAAAGAGTACCAACCCAACGCCCCATAAATCGATTGCCGTTGTATATTTTCTCAGATGTAATAACAGCTCAGGAGGTCTGTACCATCGAGTTACTACCAAGGTAGTATAATCTCTGTGAGCTTCTCCTCCTCCATGACCAGCTACTGGTACAGGCTCATCATAGTGTCTTGCCAGACCAAAATCTGCAATTTGTAGAATACCTGAATTGTTGATCAACAGATTCGCAGCCTTCATGTCTCTATGTAAGATCTTGTTGTCATGCAGATATCTTAAACCTTCAAGGAGTTGCAGCATGTAGCATTTTATCTGTGGTTCCGAGAACTTGACGCTGGGATTTTCCAGAAGACCAGAGAGATCGTGAGCCATGTAGGGAGTAACCATATACATGATGGCGCGTTTCTTCTTATCGGTGCTTTTCGTGTGGTGTTCGACTGCCATTTCTTCCAGCTTCAAAATGTTTGGATGCGACAGCATTTTCAAGAGTTTGATCTCTCGCAGGGCTGTAATAGGAAAGCCGTCCTTCTCGTTGTGCATTAGGATCTTCTTCAACGCGAATATAGCGCCTGTCTTCCTCGATCTTGCCCGATGAACTTCTCCGAATGTGCCCTCACCCAGCTTTCCCAGTATTTCATAGTCGGTAATTCTTGAGCAGCCGCGGAAGCTGCTGTTGGAGCGCGCATGTTGGGCTGCGAAAGTGCGAGGAGAGACACCATTACTCTGCGGGCTAACGTGGACTGGGGTCGCCATGTCGAAGATGGAGAATCAGGACGGGTGCCTAGATATACCAGCGCTAGGCGGAACAATGCGCGATAATTTTGAGAATAATTTCGCGGTTGACAGTCGCGGTGGAGGAGGAGAGGGGAGAGAGGAGAGAGGAGAGGGCGACGGGAATCTTTCCAGGAAAGACCAACGGAGAAGACCAGGGATCAGTGTTGGAGCATCTGCCTCTTAACTGTCGCTGGGCGCATTGCAGAGCACGCGCGTAGCAGCAGTAGACAGAAGTGGGTAATGATTTGTAGTTGAGTAGTTGAGTAGTTGAGTAGTTGATTTCTTCGGAATTTCACAATGACCTGCCGCTGCAGAGGACATACCAAGACATAGCATAGCATAGCTACTGTAGCTCCCGGGCCGACATTGATCCGTGCCTCCATCTCCATCTCCATATCGTGGCTCCGACGACACCAAACTGCAATCGCGAACCTTTCCCACGGTCAGGAACAGAATCGGGTCTACTTCTCCTCGTGTGAGTACAACCCGAGAATGGGAATGGGAATGGGAATGGGAATGACTTCTTCTTGTCTCCGCATTGAACTGACTTCACGGCTTTAAAGAATACACCAGACAAACCCTCCAGAGACCCAGTGGCAGGCAGAAATCCACACCCAATGGCAGGCAAAAATCCAATTCGAGTCCCACCTGTACGACCGCTGTACCGCGTTGCCGCTACTGGACTGGGAGCTTCAATGTGGTTTTTCGTAAGTCTATATCTCTGCAATTGCCCAATAGCTTCAATTTGCTAACAGACTCGGCAGTTGATGTACAGGGCGAAGCAAGACGGTACCAAAAGATACTTCGTTGAAGGAGCAAACGAATGCTAATATTTTTCACAGGCCCCGCGTTACTTGGATGGAAGCACCCATGGGATCATTGAAGCATACATTAAGGCGACAACTTGGGAAAGCGGGTGAAATATATGATTGCTGAAGTGGGTGGCATCGACGGATGAAGGGGGGAGATCGAAGAGCGCAACTGTACAAGATCATTGGAGACTTAATAAATTCAATGCTCGACCGCGGCTTTCCACTGGTTGAATTCTCTCGGTCTCTTCCTTTCTCGCCCTAGGAACTCCGTTCTCCCGACTGTATTTATGTGAATATCTGCAGCCATCGAGTGATAGTCGTCTTTATTTCCAGGGCACGATTTTCCCGGTTAGATCTCCTATGGTCCCGTTCCAGAAATCATTTGGTGACGACGCCTCCTCAAATTTGACTTCGGAAACTACCTCCGGTGATGGTAGCATTATCTGTCGGTCGTCGAGCATTATATGGCTAGTGAGACTGTCGAAGAGGTGCAAACTGACTCGATTACCTGGACCAGCATTGGTGAGCGAATGCATCGCATTTTCTGTGGTTCTAGAGAAGAATTCGAGCTTGTCTATGTACATGGTATCTGAGGCCACGAATGACGCATGCCTAGGATCAGCTAAATGCCCTTCCAATACCACCTCTTCGGCGACAGCTTAAATCCTTCTCTTTCCGATCGCATTGGCCAGCAAGGCTCCACAATCAATTCTTGAACTCAGAAGCCATTAAAGAACTGTGGGAAGGAACGCTTTATGAGGCAGGCTTCTCAAAGAGGTAGTGGCTGACTCCCCATGTATCACCTCCCTCATATGCGAACAATTCAGCACAGGCCATGTAGAATATTTGCCATCTATAGAACCATGTTGCTGCATTTTCCTTCTCATATGTTTCCTCAAGGTGGGGCCAGATCTCCTTCTTGCTGGCGTTCATTTTCGCCAACCAATCCTACTCTTGGTCAGCAATTTCAAACCATAATGAGAGACTCATACATACCTCACAAGTCTTTGCATAATGCTTGCCAGAGACCCACCATTGCTTTTGAAGTTTCAAGTCTTTCTGAAAATATAGAAGCAAGTCAGTAGACGGCATCGTGCCGCCGGAGAAGAAATGTGTGCTCATCCACCCCTCTTCATAATCATACGGTGTCGTCTTGTGTGCGAAAATGTGTACAAATAGCTTGCCAGCGGGTTTGAGAGCTCTTCCCACCTTGCTCATGAGAAGCTCATAATTCTTCATGTGCTCAAAGAGCTAAAGGCGTGTTAGTGAGTCCAGACAACAACATCATATGACAAACCTCAATAGAAACCACTCGATCAAAGCTCTCTTTCTCAAATTCATAGTCTACCACGTTTCCGGTGATGACGGCTAGATTTTTGAGGCCTTTCTCTTTGGCTTTCTCGTCTATATATAATTTCTGGGTTCTCGAATTCGAGAAGGCAGTGATCTTGGAGTTGGGCAGCATCTCAGCAAAGTAAAGTGCCCCAGATCCCCACCCACATCTATAATCACACTTGTTAGCATCTCAGAGCATGTGAATGAGGACTTCAAACTCACCCAAGATCCAAAATGCTCATCCCGTCCTTCAACTCAGCCTTCTGGACATAAGTCTCCAACATGGCAATTTCAGCCTGCGCCAGCGTCTCCCCTCCTTTCGGGTACAAACAACAAGAATATTTCATCCTAGGGCCCAAACAGGCAGCCAGAACCCCAGTGCCGACTTCGTAATGCTGTTCATTTGCAGCGGCGGTCTCAATGGCAATAGGGCGTGTGCGGAGCAGCTCCACATATTTCATTTTCTTCTCATAAGCATCTTCCAACGACGTACTTTTGATGATTTCTATGCGGTCTCTCAGTTGACGCCGGATTCCCATGCGGATTACAGCGCTGGGCAGGTAGCCTCCATCGAGAATCCAATCTGTGGGCTGTTAGTGGGAAGCTGGACATGCGATTGATAGGAATGACCGTAGTTCATGCTCGTGCGCAATTCTTGTTTTCCCAGGAAGGTTCCGTTGAGAAGATCAGTCTAACAATAATTGAATAGTTGACTCTGTGGAATACGTGAAATACAAAGAGTGAGTTGGAAAGCAAATGAAATGCACGGTGGGCGTGGGCGTGGGCGTAGGCGTATCATCCCAAAGAGAGGCTTTCGTTAGCCGTACAGTGCCAGTACCAGTATCAGTACCCGCAAGGGGCACTCAGGCCCAAAATACTGTCCTGCAGGTGCCCCTCCCCCTCCCCTCCCCCCTCTTAATAAAATTTCAACCCCACCAGACAGGAAAATCTCAAACCTCCACCATAAAAATCTCGCCCAGGCGCGTCCAAAAAAAATACATCTCGCGACAAGATGACAACGGAACCGCTTCGAATACTCCTCGTCGGTAACGGAGGCCGCGAACATGCGCTGGCATGGAAACTGAGCCAGTCTCCATTGGTGGAATCTATCATTGCTGTTCCTGGCAATGGGGGAACAGCAACATGCCCAAAAACTACAAATGACACCAGTGTCAAGGCGGACGATTTCCCAGCCCTCGTGGCGTTTTCTCAGAAGCAGAACATCAACCTCGTGGTTCCTGGTCCGGAAGCGCCTTTGGTAGAAGGCATCGAGGGTTTTTTCCGAGCTGCAAAGATCAGATGCTATGGTCCCTCGAAGTCCGCCGCGCGACTTGAAGGTAGCAAGACGTTTTCGAAGGATTTCATGAAGAAATACAATATTCCTACCGCTGCGTACGAGAATTTCAATAATTATGAAGCTGCCCGCAACTACCTCGACTCCATCAACCACAATGTTGTTCTCAAGGCTTCTGGTTTAGCTGCTGGAAAGGGGGTCATCATTCCCACATCGAAAGAGGAAGCACAGCGAGCTCTGAAGGAAATCATGCTCGACAAGGAATTTGGTGATGCAGGGAATGAAGTGGTCATCGAGGAATTTCTGGAAGGAGATGAGTTGAGCATTTTGAGCTTCTGCGATGGGCGCACCATGAAGTCTTTACCTCCAGCCCAGGACCACAAAAGAATTTTGGACGGCGATAAAGGTCTGAACACTGGTGGGATGGGCTGCTATGCCCCTACACTCATTGCAACTAAGGAGTTGATCGAGGAGATTGAGAAGACGATCCTACAACCTACAATCAACGGCATGGTCAAGGAAGGAGAACCTTTCGTGGGCACACTTTTCACGGGCTTGATGATCACGAAAGATGGACCTAAGACCTTGGAATATAATGTCAGGTTTGGTGACCCAGAGACTCAAACCTTGCTGCCTCTGATGAGTAAGGATACGGATCTGGCCGAGATCATGGTTGCGTGTACAGAGGGGCAGCTTGAGAAAGTGCCAATAAAAGTTGACCCAAAGGTAAGTCCTCTAAAGAAAACTGTTGTTTCTTCCTTTGAAGTTCGAAGACCTCTACCGATAAGCTTCTAAACTAATCGGGCGTTCTGAGCGTATAATACTGACTGGTTCAGGCAAGCACAACTGTAGTGGTGGCGGCCGGGGGGTATCCGAGTTCGTACGCAAAGGGGACGCCTATGCAAGTTGGCTCACCACCTGCTGGCACGAATATTTTCCATGCTGGCACAGCAATAAAAAATGGTCAGCTTGAAACCTCTGGTGGTAGAGTCATCGCAGCCCAGGCAATCGCGGAGGACCTGGAGCTAGCAGTTAAGAAAGCTTACGAGGGTGTTGGAGTCATCACTTTCGACAAAATGTACTATCGTAAGGATATTGCACATCGAGCTCTCAAGCCAGCTAGCTCGACTGAAGAGGCTCTCACCTATGCTTCAGCTGGGGTCAGTATCGATGCAGGAAACCAGTTTATTGAGCGTATCAAAAAAGCCGTTGCTTCAACTAAAAGGCCCGGTGCAGATGCCTTGATAGGTGGGTTCGGTGGAATATTTAACCTGAAGGCTGCCGGCTACAAGGAAGCACCGATGCTCGTGTCTGCTATTGATGGCGTAGGCACGAAGTTGATGATTGGTAAGTCTCAAGGAACTAAAGGCGTGATCAAGGGGTTGCTAATTTCGTATAGCTCAGCTCATGAATAAGCATGACACGGTGGGTATCGATTTGGTGGCAATGAACGTCAATGATCTTGTGGTTCAAGGCGCCGAAGCTCTTTATTTCACCGACTATTATGGCTGTAGTAAGCTTGCACTCGATACCGCTGCATCATTCGTCGAGGGTGTAGCAACCGGCTGCATACAAGCTAATTGTGCTCTGGTTGGTGGCGAGTAAGTACCGGTTTCTCAAAGTCATTAGGATATCTAGGAGTCGAGGGGAAAAGTCTACTGCTAGACCATCTCTAGGACATCCCCGTCTTTCCAAAGAAGAAGTGCTGATTCTGAGCTTAATGAATAGGACCGCCGAGATGCCAGGCATGTACCAAAATGATGATTACGATGCCGCAGGTGAGCCCATCCTGAAGTTTCTATAGATACTCACTATTTTTGGAAGACATCCCATAAGGAAATACTGACCACTACGGATGATAGGCTGTGCCAATGGCGCCATGTACGAAGAACATCAATTACCCAAATTGGATAGCATGGTGGAGGGCGACGTTCTGCTTGGTTTGGCATCAAATGGTGTACATTCTAATGGGTTCTCGCTGGTCCGTAAGATTATTGCGAGATCACAGCTGCAATACACGGATCCCGCACCATGGGACGGTTCCACGAGTATTGGACTAAGCTTGTTGACACCTACAAGGATTTACGTTCGACCCCTGCTTCAAGTCACCAACAAGCACCTCGTCAAAGGTCTGTCTCATATTACAGGGGGTGGCTTGACCGAGAATGTCCCACGAATGTTGCCCAAGCATTTGGCCGCCCGAATCGACGTATCCGCTTGGCAATTACCTCCGGTATTCAAATGGCTGAAGCAGACAGGCAATGTCGCTGCCTCGGAAATGGGAAGAACATTCAACACGGGAATTGGCATGGTGGCCGCTGTTAGCAAGGAGAATGCTCGGCAAGTCACATCTGAACTTGAGGCAGCAGGAGAAAAGGTGTATACAATCGGGAAGCTTGTCCCGCGAACCACTGAAGGTTGTGTGTTGTTGAATCTTGCATCTTGGGATTAGAAACGTGTATTTGGAGTTCTGGAGTGGAAATATACCAAATGTTTTGGCTCTCAAGGGCAGTGAGCGATAATTAAATTGATTATCTAACAAAATACTTATTGCTATCGCTACTCTTCCATTTATTATGTTTCAAGTATTGTTAACAGAGGGAAAAGTGAACACAACAATACTCGACAGAGCACTTAAGACCAGTGCAAGGAATAAAAATGCCCGAAAAGGTCGATTGTAGTAACAGTACTTTTTGTAACAAAAATCTCAAAAGTAATAGAAAAGGTTGGAGCAACCCCCCCCCCCAAAACGTTGACCGGTTGTGTATTGACGAACCCAAAGTGAGAGGTTTCGGTACCTCTTTTGAATATCTCAAGACCTCACCAGCGCAAATACTAGTGGGATGTTGAACTACTCGTATTGTCAGCCCTCCGGAGGTATAAAATGGATTAGATAGAGGCTATTTTACTTGCTCTTACGGATGGCCGCGTTGAGTAAAGAGGTGGTGTCGGTTTGTCTGTTTTGGGCGTGTGTTATAATATAGTTCAAGATGCGATTTCCATATGTCAAGCCCTCTTTGAAATTTAGGAGTAATACAGTTCCGCAACTCCATTACCTCTTCTTCGTATATGTATTATTGCCGACTGGGCCGCAGGTCTCATCATATCGACCTTTCAGATACATTATGTATTTTGAACATCTCCGTATATCACAGTATTTATTTACATGGTCTTACTGCAAGCTTTTCATACCCCCCTGGATGAGTTTGTACTCTTTGCGCTTCTTCGGTTTCCTCGTGAGTCTGGTCTTAGCTTGTCCCAGTAATTTAGCGAGCCGGGGTAGGAGGTAATTCTCCGACGTCCATGCCACCGCGATGTAGCCCAAGCCGAGTGCTAGAATAAAAGTCTTGAAATTCCAACTCAGATATGTTAGTTGTATAAAGCTTGATAACCCCTCCGAGGGGTCGAAGAGCATGTAGGAGGAGAAGAGTAGGGCGACCACAATGGTGACGACGAATGGCACTGAAATATGTTAGCAAGTGGTCAAATACGCCGTTCTGAAACACTCACAGTTATGTGCCATCGATCGACGAAAAGGTGGCCCGACACTTAGGACTATTCCTGAAAGTATGTATTCATAGCAGGAGACCAAGAACAATGTGGTGTTCTCGGAATTCTCAACATTAGACTTTTCTTTGTCCAAATGAGGTGGAATGAACCTATAGACATCAATAAATGAGCACTATGCATACCATAGAGGACTTACCAGGGCTGCTTTCGTACAGCTTGGAAACCCACGGCTTGAATCAAGATGCAAATAGCTATCTGCCCGAGCAGGGGAGTCAAAACCTTTCTTGAAACTAGATTCGCAGTTGGTCGCTTTTGACAGAGTACTGGAAATGGACCGGTCCAGCCCACTGAATCGTGTTAGTCATGGTAGGAAAATGGCGGGGCGGGGGGGTCCTTACTGAAAATAGCAATGGGGAGAATCAGAAGTAGGTCTATAAAGAGGAACTGTACGTCTGTTAGAGAGCGGATGACTTGCTTGGCCAGGCGACATACCTGGAAGTCCCCTAGATTCGATGCGGATGCATAGAGGAAGCTGACAGAAGTGAACTGGATAGCCGAGTAAAGACTCATATATTTGAAGCAGCTGAAACTTGTGACTAAAGCGGCTCGCCCCTCCCTAGAATATATTAGGAAGTGGAAAGCAATATGACGAGGGGACTTACCGTATCACCTCAGGAACACAAGTAATGTCAAAGACACGACTCGTGAATGGTGCCGCAACAGAAGCCTCGGCTTCCGAGAGTGAAATACCAACATCTGCAGCTTTCAATGCTCCGCAGTCGTTGGCTCCATCACCGCAAAAGCCACAACAGTAATCAATGCTTTGCAATTTCTCAACCAATTCGTGCTTCTCATCTGGCGACATGCGAGCAAATACCTGCCCGCAAACAAGCATCTATTGATCATTCAGAGTCATCCTAGGAATCAAGTGGAAGGACTTACCCGTTGTAGCACTTCTGGTGGCGCAAAATCAACTACCCAGCGAAATACATCACCGCTAACAGCCAGGGAATAATTCCTCAAATTGGAAATATCGTAAGGTAGAGATGCATCGCCTTCTGCGGGAGGTGGAAGTGGCTGAAATCATTAGCAACCTAACTATTTCAAATCTCAGACCAGCTTACTGTAAGAGTGTGCTCGTCAAGTGTGAAAATGTTATTGTCTATACTTTCCCAAGAGAGTTTGGCTTTAGGGTCTTCGAAATTCCCTGTGCAGCGTTAGTATTTTCATACAGATGCAACAAAGCCAGAGTCTTACCCTCTAAGAAATGAGGGACAAAGCAGTGTGCCGTCTTGTCTATAAGGTTGCACTCCCTCGCAACACTGATGGCCGTCAGAATGTTGTCTCCTGTGCACATTACTTTCCTGATTCCCGCTTCAGAGAGTTCATCCAAAACGCCCGCAGTGCTTGGTTTCAGCTTGTTCTCGAACACAATGAAGCCAAGAAAATCCAAGCTAGATTCCGCTTCTTCACGCTTCATCTTCTGAACTTTGACCCAGTTCAGCTTCTTGATGTGTTTGGTGGCACAAGCAATAACTCGGAATCCACGGTGAGTGTAGTATGCGAGAAGCTCTTCGTAATCACTTGGAACTGCAGTTGTCTCAGCAAAAATTCCAACCAAAGGATAGAACACGAAGAAGCTAGACTCACAAGTTTCTCCCCTGCAGATATCCTTCATGCACTCTGGCGCTCCCTTGACGTATATGTCACAGCCCGGAGAGCCAAAATTGCGGACGATAACACTTGCCCTTCGAAGCTGTGACACAAATTCAAAGGACTTGAGAACTCCAAGCTCAATAGGAGATCTCTGTATAGATGTTAATGATGTCTTGGATATAACCGAGCCTGGACATACGTTTGTATATTGTTGATCGTCGTTGTCATCTATGTCATACTCCATTCCAGCCGGGGGTCTTGCAATTGACGGGGATAGGCCGCCTTGCTCTTCATCCTCAGCATCACCAGCTCTTTGCTCCCCCTCTTCGAATGACCAGCCTGTGAAATTGAACATTTTCAGGTCGAGCGGGTCACCCACTAGCTCGCCATCAACGACTCTGAGAGAATGACAGGTCGCCATGGTATACAAGGTAGCTTTGTGGTTGTCATACTCTACTGTAGGATCCCGCTCATATGCTGCACCGGGAAGTAAAGAGAACATATCTGGAAGGATGTCGCTGAACCGATTGGAGGGTTGCTGTGCCACTCGCACACCAAGAACATCCAAACCATCTTCAGTAAGAGTTCCTGTCTTGTCAAAGCAAACAATGTCAAGTTTACCACCCACATTGACCCGCTGGGGACTGATGCAAAATATCTGTTTCTTTCTTAGACGAGAAAGAGCAAAGTTGGTACCTATCGTGAGAGTGGCTGGTAGAGCCGGTGGTACCACGATTGTGATCAAGTCCAGAGCTCGAACAATGATCAAATGCCATGCAAGTTCAAGTCTCACAAAATTGACGAACGAAGCTACGAAGCCCAACATCGCAATTCCTCCCATGACTGATATGTAACGGAATGAATCCCGGTAAAATTTGAAGCCAGACGGTTTGGGGAAGAGCATCGATCGAACTAGTGCGCCTTTAGTTGTATTGAAGCCCGTTCTTACAGCCATTGCTAGGGCGACTGCCTCATCATCTTTATCGTCTTGTGGGCGTCTTGCGCGGACAATCTTGGTTCCACAGAAGAGGAAATGCTTCGCGAGTTCGGGTGCAATTGAGGAGGCTGCTAAGTTCAAAAGTCGCAAAGACTGATCATTGGCAGGTACTTTCGATACGGGTACAGATTCGCCTGAAATGGTCAGAAATTGCCAAGCTGCCTGTTTGAGGGAATTACTTACCAGTGAGCATGCTTTCATTGACAATACAGTCACCAGCCAGGAGAATACTGTCACAAGGAAATTGTGTCAGGGCTGGATCCGTGACTTCATACACATCGCCAGGTACGAGTTCACTGGAAGGGACATAACGCCCTATATTTATCAGTGAATGAACGAATATAGACCAGCTGGTTGGGTACCCACAGAAGGAATTACGTAGCACCCGGACATCGCATTCAAATCTCGAAATCTCTCGAAGCCTTTTCATGGTCTGTAGATTTCCATTAATTAGTCTCTGGAACTAGTCGGTAGCTCAATGGTGCCTACCGCTCGTGTCTCAATGAGAGTTGTCGTGATGCTAACAACAGATATGAGGAATATGCAAGCTGCATAGTAATAATATTGGTCGAGAGACCAGAGTATCAGACTGGCAATCTGGAATACATAAAAAGGATGGAATGCCTGGCATCGTGAGCAGAGACATAGCATGTTAGACCAGAAAACATACCTCATCAATCAGCAGCTGGGGGATTGTCTTCTGCTTAATATCGATCAAGTTTTTACCAAAGACAAGCTCACGATTCTCTTTCTCATCTCCGTCTATACCAGCGCGAATAGATTTCACATCCGTCCAGGTGGGATCCTTCCAGCTATTGGTAAGAAGAAATTTATCTTTCAACGGGTGGTACGAAAACCGCATGTATCGATAGTCAAGTATACGGAAGTCCTCCAGCACCGGGTCGTCATCTTCATCATATGAGAGGGCATATTTCCCCCCCGAAGAACCAAAAACCGTCGACAACGAACGGCCATATTCTGTTGATACTACGTCTTGGACGACAAACTCTCCCCATTGATTCTATTGGGATTAGCAAAGTCCTACCAATAGATATTTCGATAACATGGGCGCAGAATAATTTCTAAAGCCTCTTGGGAGACTACGTCACGCAAGCTATTTACTAACCTCAATTACAACCCAACTACAGTCGCGCAGCGAGCATGGTCTGCCAACAATATGAACTTGCCACCGAGGCAGCCAACGAAGGAGCAGATAGCCAAGACCGAGAGTTAGCACACAGATTGTTGTATATACTGCGAATCCCAGAGTAGATGTTCGAAAGCCTGCAACCACAATCGTCAAATCCTCAGTGACAATATATATCTTTTGGCTTGTGCGATGCCCGCGTCCGAAATTGCTCCCGTCTGTCCTTGTACTGTCACTTCGAAGAAGATGGTCATGTACGGAGGTTCTTGAATGCCCAGATGATGTCCTTCTCATTTCGGCGAGTTCGCCAGCTTCGAGGTCGACAGATCTATCCTCCTCAAAGTCTAATTCGGACTCATCATCCAAGATGGCACTGTCGTTTTCATCAGAGGGTGGCAGGTTTTCTTGCTCCTCGTCGTCCTGGTAATATGTAAAGCTGGCGGTCGAGTCTGCCCTGCCACGGCGATGTGCAAAAGACGAGACGCTGGTGGGGACACTTTCGCCCATTGGGCCCGAGAACATCTCGTCCTGCGCCATTTCAACTTCATCGAGGAAGCTTGAGGTCGACATGTTCGAATCCCGCCTGTACATTGTGCCGTTGCGCCCCTCTGGAGGGGCGCCATTCGTTCGAGAGCCCCTCCGGGCGCCGCGAGCGATGGGGATGCCATTGGTATTGTCCATGGTACTTTCAAAGTCGACACGCGCAAAGGCGTGTTCCGGTGTCTAGGCCGAGGCGGAAGCGGAGGTGCTCATTGTATTGTGTTGGTCCTAATGATGCTAGTAGTGCAAAATAAGGTACGAAAGTAGGTAAAAGTAGAATAAATTTACATCTCAACTACTGTCCAAGGCTCCGCCCCTCGCGGGTGGACGGGAAAAGCGGCAATCAAGATCACGGCCTACGACGGCCAGAATCAGTTCAAAATCAGTGCCGCTTTTCTTGTCCATTCCACCATCCTTATCGATACATGTTTAGCAAAAATCGCTATCCCCACACCGCCCTCACAGCCAACCATCATCTAGGTCCGCCGCTAAGAAGACCTTGGATTTGCTCCAAATGTTCAAACTTCTCAACAAACCTCCATCGCTCCTCCCACCTTCGCACTTCGCACTTTCGACAAGAACCAAAACCCTGCACTCCCGAGGGTATCTGCATTTACAAAAATCTTCCTTCGGTGCCCGATACAAGGACTCTCCTTGTCTCCCATCTTCGCCATGTCGGACATCCCCAAAAAGTCGAATCCCACCGCGCCGTATGTCAAAAAATTCCAGCCCACCAACGCACATCTTCCTCCACACAGAGCCTTCCAGCTGACCCTGGTGCATAGTACTCCTCAAAATACGCCCGCCAACAATGCTCCTATCTCTTCCCATGCCCAACAGCCCGGTGTTGGCACCATCAAAGAAGGTACGCTGGTCGCTTTTGCCCCTCACCGAGATTTACTTTCGATCTCTAATTCACCCACAGAGGAGTTTGATCGTGCGGCTGCTGCCTCTCTCTTCGCGGGAAACCCACAACTCGTCAACATGATTCAAGGAAAGCTCGGTCAATTAATCGGCAAGTCGTCTGGCTACGTGGAATCATTACCCGCACCTGTCCGTCGTCGCGTTGCTGGCTTGAAGGGCGTCCAAAAGGAGCATTCGAAACTCGAGGCCGAATTTCAAGAGGAAGTTCTAGAGTTGGAGAAGAAATATTTCGCAAAGTTTACTCCCCTATACCAGAAACGAGCCCAGATTATCAACGGTGCCGCTGAGCCTACGGATGAGGAGATCAAGGCTGGCGAGGAAGATGATGAGCCCAGTGAGGCAGAGCCAAGCGCAAAGGCAGAGGAGACTACGGAGAATGTTAAGGGTATTCCTGAATTCTGGCTGTCAGCCATGAAAAATCAAGTTTCTCTTGCCGAGATGATCACAGACAGAGATGAGGCTGCGCTCAAGGACTTGGTTGATGTCCAGATGGAGTATCTTGACAAGCCGGGCTTCCGTTTGATCTTCCAATTTGCGGACAACGAATTCTTCACCAACAAGACCATTTCCAAGACCTATTTCTACCAAAATGAGAGCGGCTATGGAGGAGACTTCATTTACGACCATGCCGAGGGCGACAAGATCGACTGGAAAGTGGGTAAGGACTTGACAGTCCGAGTGGAGAGCAAAAAGCAGCGCAATAAGAGTAAGTGATACCCCGGTTCCCTTCGAGTTCTGTGGTTAATAATTTGGTACAGACACAAAGCAAACCCGGGTTGTGAAGAAGACAGTACCAACTGAGTCGTTCTTCAATTTCTTCTCGCCGCCCGAGGCACCAACGGACGATGATGACGATGATGCCGCGAGCGATATCGAGGAACGTCTTGAGCTCGACTATCAGCTGGGTGAGGATATCAAGGAGAAGCTCATTCCCCGCGCCATTGATTGGTTTACTGGCGAGGCTCTTCAGTTCGAGGAGCTTGAGGAGGATATGGAGGAAGGCGACTTTGAGGACGAAGATGATGAGGAAGATGATGAGAGCGAGGATCACGACGATGAGGATGAGTCTGATGATGATGTAAGAAAGCCCCGAATCTCTCGGCTTGTCCTTAGAACACAACTGACATGAACAGGATGACGCCGCAAAGCCAAAGCAAGAGGCCGCCGAATGCAAACAAAGCTAGATCGACCCTCTAGCATTCCTTGACTTATCGATCCCGAACCCATCCAGTCAACCTGGACCCCTTGGTGTGTGGTTGCCAGAGGCTGCCAGCCAGCGTCTGACCGGAGCTGGATATATTTGGGCGGGTTGCAGCAATTGCATCGAGGTTGTCACACGCATGATAACCTTACTTTCTCAATACTTCTAGACTAATCCGCTTCCCGAAGCTCTGCTCTCCTTTCTATGTTGTACTGCATCAACTTCATACATGCAAATATCGCAAAGGCGTTCTCCGTAGATGTCAAACCAAAAAGTTAACCGAAGACTGAATTTTGACGTGAAATGTGACCTTGTTTGCAATGCTGGTGTAGGAGTCAAAAGTGACAAGACGCTGATATTAGATAATAGATTACATTCCGGTCAAAATCTGGTGAGTCATGTGGCAAGACAAGGCTGATGAGTCGTAGTCGTAAGGCTGGTTGGCGCCATAAATCCCATGTGGATCCCTAAATATTTTTCTCTTTACCTTCCACCAGAATAATCCCACCCAACGTATCACATTTGTAAACAGCTATGGCGACTCCTGCCAAAGATATCACTGTTGCCCCCAGCAGACTCGAGAGAACAGTGCCATATAGTATCGCTGTCTCAACGTCACCGACGGCGACCTTCAACAGCCCTCCGGCCAGCTTTGGCACCCCGCACCTCACGCGAACCAGGACTGCGGCGACAAAACAGCTGAAGCCCTTCAATACTCAGGATATCAAGATTCTGCTGCTAGAAAATGTTAACCAAAGCGGCAGGGACGTCTTGGCGGGACAAGGCTACCAAGTTGAAGCTTTGAAGTCGTCGTTACCAGAGGATCAATTGATTGAGAAGATTCGGTGGGGCAGACCCCGCAATTCCATGGTGAAATTTTGCTAAGACTCCACGTCAGTGATGTCCATGTCATTGGGATTAGATCAAAGACAAAGTTGAGTGAGAGGGTCCTACGGGAAGCAAAGAATCTCATTGTCATTGGGTGCTTTTGCATTGGAACAAATCAAGTAGATCTCGACTATGCTGCGAGACACGGCATTGCTGTCTTCAACAGCCCATTTGCAAATTCTAGAAGTGTGGCAGAGTTGGTCATCGCCGAGATTATTGTGCTGGCTCGTCAGTTGGGTGATCGTTCTAATGAACTGCACAAGGGGACATGGAACAAAGTGAGCTCCAAATGCTGGGAGATTCGGGGAAAGACTCTTGGTTTGTTCTTACTTATTGAAACGCCGGCCCTGTACTAACTTTGTGCCTAGGTATAATCGGATATGGTCATATTGGTTCACAGTTATCTGTCCTTGCTGAAGCAATGGGCATGTCAGTCATTTACTATGATGTCGTAAATCTGATGGCACTTGGAACCGCAAGACAGGTGCCAACGCTCAATGACCTTCTGAATAACGCCGACTTCGTTACCTGCCACGTTCCGGAGTTACCTGAGACCAAGAACATGATTGGAGCTGCGCAATTCGACCAAATGAAGGAAGGGAGCTACCTGATCAATGCTAGTCGTGGCACCGTAGTTGACATTCCAGCCCTCATCAACGCCTCCCGCAGTGGCAAGATTGCTGGCGCAGCTCTAGATGTCTATCCCAATGAACCCGGTGGAAATGGTGATTATTTCACGAATTCTTTGAATCACTGGGCCGAAGATCTTCGCAGTCTTAAAAACATCATCCTCACTCCACACATTGGAGGGAGCACAGAAGAAGCACAAAGAGCAATTGGTGTTGAGGGTGGGTCATGCTTGCGGATTCCTTCTTTTCTACTAACCGCCGTCTAGTTGGCGAAGCTTTGGTCAGATATGTCAATCTGGGTGTGACTCTTGGAGCAGTGAATCTTCCCGAGGTCAACTTACGCTCCCTGACAATGGACGAGCCGAATCATGTTCGAGTATGTCGATATGAATTCTATTACGGAGCAGTAACTAACAAATCCAGGTCGTCTATATTCACCATAATGTTCCAGGTGTTTTGAGAAAAGGTGCGTATCTCCTCAAATGCTACTATGACATGACTAAAGCATCGCAGTCAACGAGATTCTTGGCGACCACAATGTCGACAAACAAATCACTGATAACAAAGGGGATGTCGCATATCTTATGGCTGATATTAGTGATGTCCAGTCCAGCCAGATCCAAGAAATCTCGGACAGTCTCGAAGCCTTGAGCTGTGAGTAACGCATTCCAGGGGTCATTCTCAAAAGCCGGCTAACATTAACCACAGCACGTATTTTGACGAGGATTCTCTACTGATTTCATGTTTCGGGATTTGTATAGGGCTTTGGGTTTCTGGGCGGGAAAACAAAGAGGATCGAGTGGATGAAGTCAACAAAAGCGTTTTGGGCGTCACGGGATTAATCTCTATCCCTCCAACACAAAAATAAAAGAGACATTGGTTATGAGTTATAGAAAATAAGACAGTTTTAGAAAATGGAGGTTTAGATGGTTTTGGTAGAACATTAATTCCCGTCCGTTGCATTCAAAGGCGAGAGAGTATTGAACTGGCCCGGAGTAAGGACGTCGAAGCTGAAATTGGCGGCGGTCAATTGACTTAACCTTACCTAAGTGATCAAGAAAGAGGTGACATATGCTGCTTCAATGTCTGTTATTTATGGCAATGTCAGCTTCTTGAATTTTATAGAAAGGTAGGCCAAAGGAGCTTTCCGGCTTTCATATCAATTTTAAAGTCAATTCGATGGCAGATGCAAGACGTGGCTCTGCTTGCAAGCACTACCTGGTCTTCCGTTTGGCCTTCTCAACGTTTTGAGCCTCCTTGGCGAGTAGCGTGTGGAAACCCCGGACTCCCGATGCCCTTATCCCAAAGCTAGGACTAGGTAAGCATGAAGTAACAGCCATTATAGCTACAAGAGCAGAAGCATGCTGGGCTTTTCTTTTTTCGATATCTGAGATCTCAGTGAATGAGTGAAACAATGGCTTCCGGGCGGTGAGAGACAATCTCGGGGGAGCTTACGAAGTTACAGGACGAGCGTTCCAAGGTTCTGATGACGGGGCATCAACAGATAAATCCAACGTAATATTGAATCAGATGCGATGTTTCTGGGGTTTGGCCCTGTTTAGACTTCATAAAACCAAACCTCCAGATTCAGATCTCAAGGTCTCCTCAATAATAACTATCGACAACGAAGTGTTGTGCTGTTGCTGCAGTTGCATGCATCGCAATAGGGGCTGCTTTGGCCGTGCACTAGCGCTCAACCCCTGCGTCGGGGACACGCGAAACTGCGTACAGAAGTTCCTCAATTCCTCCTCGCGGATTCTATGAATTTTCTTCTTCTTCTTCACGACCTCACCTGCAACGATACGACCAGACCACGATCACGAGCCTCTGAAACTGGCCCTTTGCCGTCCCAGCAACCCCCTCTCTTCTCCCGCCCCTCAGCTCCGTCTGCGTCCCCTGTACTCGTTCATGAAGGCTGCGTCCGCAGCTCTCCTATCTATACCGATTTGCTCGTTGAAGGAAGTTGAGGAGAGGGCCCCATCAACGATTCGAGACCGCCTCCATGGCGCACAATTATGATGTCGGCACCAAGGCCTGGCAGCCAGATGCCACGGAGGGATGGGTGGCATCAGAGGTTACTTCTAAAACGGCGGATGGGGATAAAGTGACGCTCATCTTCAGTCTTGCAAACGGAGAGGTGTGTCGCCTCAACATTTCCTAAAAGGGCAACTCAGTACTGATCTTCTGGTGCTTCTGCAGACCAAAAAACTAGAAACAACTGTAGAGGCGCTGGCATCCGATGATAACTCCAGCCTCCCGCCGCTAATGAACCCAACGATGCTCGAAGCCAGCGATGATCTGACCAATTTATCTCATTTAAATGAGCCAGCAGGTATGCATACTGTCTCTTGGGGAGTTATGCCAGGAGAAATACTAATAGAAATGCAGTCCTGCAAGCCATCAAGCTCCGCTATTCGCAAAAGGAAATATACACGTATAGCGGGATTGTCCTCATCGCCACCAATCCCTTCGCCAGGGTAGACTCCCTATATGTTCCTGGTATGGTGCAAGTATATGCTGGAAAGCAAAGGGCCACACAAGCTCCTCATCTCTTTGCCATTGCAGAGGAAGCGTTCGCGTAAGTAAATTGTTGCCATATCTCACTGGCACTTTTTGACAGAAAACAGTGATATGCTGCGGAGCCAGAAGAACCAGACAATCGTCGTATCTGGGGAGTCTGGAGCTGGCAAGACGGTTAGTGCCAAGTACATCATGCGTTATTTTGCTACTCGAGAATCGCCAGATCAACCAGGGACAAGGACGAAACGTGGAGCAGAGGCAATGAGTGAGACGGAGGAGCAGATTCTTGCCACGAATCCCATCATGGAAGCATTCGGTAATGCGAAGACAACACGGAATGACAATTCATCGAGATTTGGGAAATACATTGAGATCATGTTCGACAAGAAGACCAATATCATTGGGGCCAAGATCCGGACATATTTGCTCGAACGGTCGAGACTAGTATTCCAGCCACTGAAGGAGCGAAATTACCATATTTTCTACCAATTGGTCGCAGGAGCTTCAGAAAACGAGCGCCAGGCCCTCGAGCTCCTACCTGTGGAACAGTTCGATTACCTTAACCAAGGAAGCGCACCGACGATCGATGGAGTCGATGATAAGGCGGAATTTGAAGCTCTGAAAAAGTCATTGTCCACTATTGGAGTAAACGAAAGTCAACAGGGGGAGATTTTCAAGCTTCTTGCTGCCCTGTTACATCTTGGAAACGTCAAGATTACAGCGTCCCGAACTGATTCTGTTTTGGCGTCCACAGAGCCTAATTTGGAGAAAGCCACAGCGATTCTCGGAGTGGATCCGGTCGAGTTCTCCAAATGGACAGTAAAGAAGCAGTTGATCACAAGAGGAGAGAAAATCACATCAAACTTGACGCAACAACAAGCGATTGTTGTCAGGGACTCTGTTGCGAAATTCATCTACTCAAGTCTTTTTGACTGGCTGGTAGAAAACATAAATCGGGCGCTGGCAACCGATGAGGTTATATCGCGGGTCTCATCTTTCATTGGTGTTCTGGATATCTACGGCTTCGAACATTTCGCGAAGAACTCTTTCGAGCAATTCTGTATCAATTACGCCAACGAGAAGCTCCAACAAGAATTCAACGCCCACGTGTTCAAGTTAGAGCAAGAAGAATATGTGAAGGAGCAGATCGTTTGGGAATTCATCAATTTCTCAGATAATCAACCCTGCATAGACTTGATTGAGGGAAAACTCGGCATTCTGTCCTTACTTGACGAGGAATCCAGGTTACCGATGGGCTCTGACGAACAATTCGTGACAAAACTGCATCACAACTACGCCGCGGACAAGAATAAGTTTTACAAGAAGCCTCGATTCGGCAAATCCGCTTTCACAGTTTGCCATTATGCTGTTGACGTTACTTACGAATCTGATGGATTTATTGATAAGAATCGAGACACGGTTCCCGATGAGCACATGGCGGTATTGCGGGCTTCTTCAAACAAGTTTTTGGGCCATGTGTTGGATGCTGCTTCTGCAGTTCGCGAAAAGGATACTGCTTCCGCTTCCTCGGCTGCGGTGAAGCCTGCCGGAGGTCGTAGAATAGGTGTTGCCGTGAATCGCAAACCGACTCTGGGTGGAATCTTCAAATCATCGCTGATTGAGCTCATGCATACTATCAGCAATACTGACGTTCATTACATTCGATGCATCAAGCCCAACGAAGGCAAAGAGGCATGGGTTTTCGAAGGACCCATGGTGTTGAGCCAGCTGCGAGCTTGCGGTGTACTTGAGACGGTCAGAATCAGTTGTGCTGGATACCCTACAAGATGGACGTACGAAGAGTTCGCATTACGATATTACATGCTGGTGCCCTCATCTGCATGGACTTCAGAAATCCGAGAAATGGCCAATAAAATCCTCGTGAAAGCGCTTGGGACTGGCAACGGCAAAGGGGTGGATAAGTATCAACTAGGGTTGACGAAGATATTCTTCCGCGCGGGAATGTTAGCGTTCCTGGAAAACCTCCGTACGACTCGTCTCAATGACTGCGCAATTATGATCCAGAAAAATCTCAAAGCAAAATACTACCGTCGCAAATACCTCGAGGCAAGGAATGCCATTCTTTTGTTTCAGTCGGTTGCCAGAGCACACCTTGCCCGGAAGCATGCTCAAGAGGCAAGAAAGATCAAGGCTGCGACAACAATACAAAGAGTATGGCGGGGCCAGAAGCAGCGCAAGAGTTTCACTGCCATTCGCAATAACGTTATTCTTGCACAAGCAGCTGCTAAGGGATTTTTGCGCAGAAGAGAGATTATGGATACTCGACTCGGAAATGCCGCCGTTCTGATTCAAAGAAGCTGGCGATCCAGGCGGCAAATGAAGAGCTGGAGGCAGTATAGACGTAAAGTTGTTATTATCCAGAGCTTGTGGCGAGGAAAGCAAGCTCGACGAGGCTACAAGAAGGTTCGCGAAGAAGCTCGTGACTTGAAGCAAATTTCCTACAAGCTGGAGAACAAGGTTGTCGAGTTGACACAATCCCTTGGGTCCATGAAAAGGGAGAATAAGGCTCTGCAAAGCCAAGTGGAGAACTACGAGAACCAGATCAAGTCTTGGAAGAACAGGCACAATGCGTTGGAGACTCGAACCAAAGAGTTGCAGGGCGAGGCGAACCAGGCCGGTATCACTGCAGCGCGCCTTTCTGCGATGGAAGAGGAGATGAAGAAGGTCCAGCACAGCTTCGAAGAGTCTGCGGTCAGCGTCAAGCGTTTGCAGGAAGAGGAGAAGGAGTTGCGGGAGAGTCTTAGGCTGTCAAATCTGGAGCTCGAAACATCGAAGAAGGAAACGGCAATCCATAACACCGAGAAGCTCACTCTTCGTCAGCAATTGGCCGAATTACAAGATCAGCTCGAAATGGCCAAGCGTGCAGTGCCAATAATGCCCACGAATGGCGAGCTCACGAACGGAGCTGCCGTCCAGCAACCATCTAATGGCCTGATTAACTTGGTTTCTTCGAAGAAGCCGAAGCGACGCAGTGCCGGTGCCGAACCTCGCGAGGTCGATCGTTTCAGCGCAGCCTACAATCCTCGTCCAGTCTCGATGGCTGTCACCGGAAGCAGTCTACATCGCCAGGCTCTTCCGGGGTCTACCTTCATTTCAAGTGCTGACAACGTCGAGTTCGAACTAGAGAATTTGCTTGCTGATGAGGATGGCCTCAATGATGAAGTGACGATGGGTCTGATTAGAAACCTCAAGATTCCTGCCCCATCAACCACACCACCGCCCACAGACAAGGAGGTGCTGTTCCCATCTTACTTGATCAACTTAGTCACTTCTGAGATGTGGAACAATGGGTTTGTGAAGGAATCGGAGCGATTCCTTGCGAATGTGATGCAATCCATCCAACAGGAAGTCATGCAACATGACGGCGAAGAAGCCGTCAACCCCGGCGCCTTTTGGCTCTCCAACGTTCATGAGATGCTGTCATTTGTTTTCCTTGCCGAAGACTGGTATGAGGCTCAGAAAACCGACAATTATGAGTACGATCGTCTACTTGAAATCGTAAAGCACGATCTCGAGAGTTTGGAATTTAATATCTATCACACCTGGATGAAGGTTCTCAAGAAGAAACTTCAAAAGATGATTATTCCGGCCATTATCGAGTCTCAGTCATTACCTGGGTTTGTCACTAATGAAAGCAATCGATTCCTAGGCAAGCTTCTCCAGAGCAACTCAGCTCCAGCTTTCAGCATGGATAACCTCCTCAGCTTATTGAACAACGTTTTCAAGGCTATGAAGGCATACTACCTTGAGGATTCGATCATAACTCAGACTGTGACCGAACTGCTCCGACTGGTCGGAGTTACTGCGTTCAATGATCTCTTGATGCGCCGTAATTTCCTGTCCTGGAAGCGTGGTCTCCAGATCAATTACAACATCACTCGTATTGAAGAATGGTGCAAGAGCCACGATATGCCCGAAGGAACCCTACAGCTTGAGCATCTCATGGTGAGTGCATTTTCGATATTCGTACAATGATCAACCACTAACCCTTTTGTAGCAAGCAACCAAGCTCCTCCAGCTGAAGAAAGCGACGCTCAATGATATTGAGATTATCCAAGACATCTGTTGGATGTAGGTCTCAAATCCATCTATCCATGCTAGTTACTAACAGTCATAGGTTGTCACCAAACCAGATCCAGAAACTACTCAACCAGTACCTTGTTGCTGATTATGAACAGCCCATCAACGGTGAAATCATGAAAGCTGTAGCCTCGCGTGTCACAGAAAAGAGTGACGTTCTCCTCCTTACAGCCGTGGATATGGATGACAGCGGCCCTTACGAGATCGCCGAGCCCCGCGTCATCACTGCATTGGAGACGTACACACCGTCATGTAGGTTCATAAATTCCAGCTCTTCCATGATATTGCTAATAATATACAGGGTTGCAAACTCCTCGTCTAAAACGTCTGGCAGAGATTGTGTCTGCCCAGGCCATAGCACAGCAAGAGAAACTTGACTATCCTATTGAGGAAGCCAACGATCTCACAGACGGCGAGACAAACGGCGCCTAAGCTAATAATTGCATGATTTGTGTTTGGGGCTCGTCTTCATCGAGTAATCGTCCTAGATCTAATGACCTCTTCGCTTCTCTTGTACCATTTTCCCACAGACCTCTTTGGAAGATCTTCCCCCATTGGCCTTGATCAAGACCTTTTGTATATGGAAAGGATGGATCTTACTGTGTTAGCGTAAATTCATGTCTTATGTGGGATTTGTTATTTGCGGAATGGCTGCACAAGGGAGATTTAGTGCATTGTAGAAAATCATCTGCCACCGGCGTTGTCCTGAGTTTAGGAAATGGTATAATGAGAGAGAACCTTTCATGTGGTTTCCGGCCCTTGGGCTCAACAGACATACCTAACATACATGAGAATGCTGATGCGTGATACTGCTCCATGACTTGGACTTATATTTGGTGCTGCGAATTTACAAGTACTTCATTCATTTTCGACACGCGGGTTAACTAATTACTGCTACTAATCTAGCTAAGTAGGTAGTCTTTACTAGGTATTTACCGTGAGATATTCTTTGGAGAACATAATATTATCAGTTCCTAGGTAGCTATGTACTACCTAGCTACCTAGGTATGCACGAATCAACTTATATTTGTTGGGATTTTTATCAGCATCTCGTTACTTCTACCAAGGCAGGTACGCAGAGGAAATCTATATCTAGACTTCAATATTGCTACGATTCAAAATTTTGTTGGTTTCCAATTTGCATGCAGCCCAATATAACAACCAAATATGTCGATATCATCCAATCAAAATAACATCATGCCTAGGTATTCACACCTACCTAAGTACTATTCCTTGGGGGAGGGGGCGATCATAGGTCCTGAAACTACCTAGGTACTGTGAAAATGTGGAGAAAAGGCACGTGATGATTACTGAATCGGTACTAGCTTCAATTAAATAAATAAACAAAGCTTAGTTTAGAAGAAACCTAATTATAGGATAAGTTCAGGATATTTATAATCTTATATTCTAATTCTAGAATCTTTTATTAGTTTCTATATTATATATTATATTACATATTATATTCTATATTATACGTGTAAATTAATAAAGCTTATTATTCATTTAGGGCTAGTTTCTGCTATGATTATATATTATAAAATTTTGTAGAATTATATAAAAATTATTTTATAAATTAACTTAGTTTTTTTTTTTGATATTTTCAGGGAATTTTCTAGAATATTCCAGACTATTTTTAATTAGATTTAAATTATATTTAGGATTATATAAATTATTATTAATTATAATAATTTAATAGGTACCGTATTATTTGATATTATTTATTTAAATAAATATATATTTTTTTTTGGAAAAATGCTGTAGTCCCCCAAGTAAGTATTATAAATATTAATAGATCGTAAAACTAGAATATTTAATATTGGGATCTCTAAAATCTTCTTATATTTCGGATTTAGAAATATATAAATAAAATCCGATTATATTGTTTTATTAATATATAACCGGGGCCTTAACCACCTCCATTTTCTACTATATGTTAAATTATTATTAGTAATAATAACTTACGTAATCTTAAATATGGTTTAAACCTAATTAGGAATAGCCTAGAACATTCTAGAAACTTCCCCGAGATTATCCAGAAAAAAAGCTGAACTAATTTATAAAATAATTTTTATAAAATTTTATAAAATTTGATAATATATAATTTTATAAAATTTTATAATATATAATTTTATAAAATTTTATAATATATAATTATTATAAAAATTAATTTTAAATAAATAATAAATTTTATTAGCTTATATATATAATATATAATATAATATATAATACAAAAACTAATAAAAGATTTTAAAATATAATTTAAAATTATAAATATTTTGAAATTATTTTATATTTAAGTTTTTTCTAAATTAAATTTTATTTAT